>Ga0209163_1000667_pt1 | contig 54975 bp, 50 predicted proteins | sample MTBAKSrepl2MetaG_FD_187457 | JGI IMG/M metagenome (GOLD analysis project Ga0209163, IMG submission 187457) | Enrichment culture microbial communities om Arthur Kill intertidal strait, New Jersey, USA, that are MTBE-degrading - MTBE-AKS2 (Arthur... | ecosystem: Environmental > Aquatic > Marine >...
GTCCGAAGGCATCGTCGAAGCCGTGGGAGTGATGATCAAGGAAGAACTCATGGCCGGCCTGGCTTCGCGTCTGGGGATTCTCCTCACCTACGGGGCCTTCAGACGCTTTAGGAAAAAGATGGACTATGCCGAGTTCGGCGGCGCTCCCTTGCTGGGCATCAACGGCGTGGGTATCATCAGCCACGGCCGTTCGTCCCCCCAGGCCATCAAAAACGCGATTCGGTCGGCGGCCGAACTGGTCCAGGGCGACGTGATCGGCCGCCTGCGGGTCTGTTTGCGCGAATATGAAGGCCTGACCGCTTTAGGCCGCCGACAGGCCAAGACCGGGGCGCTGGAAATTAATAAACCGGTCCTGGACCAGCCTTGAAGGAGTGAGGCATGGATTATTTTTTGACTGAAGACCAGTTGATGATTCAAGACCTGGCCCGGCAGATTGCCGAGGAAAAGGTCCTGCCCGTCCGGGCCGAGCTGGACGAAAAAGAAGAATTTCCCCGGGAGTTGATGAAGCATTTCGCCGAGGCCGACCTTTTCCGCTTGAACATCCCCGAAGCCTATGACGGCATGGGTCTGGGCGGTTTTGAACACGCCTTGGCCGTCGAGCAGGTCTCGAGGGTGTGCTGCGGGGTGGCCTGCACCTACGCCGCTTCGGGCCTGGGGGCCTACCCCCTCCTTCTTTTCGGGTCCGAGGACCAAAAGAAGAAATATCTGCCCCAAATCGCCGGCGGGACCCTGGCCGCCTTCGCCCTGACCGAATCCACGGCCGGTTCCGATGCCGGGGGCATCCAAACCAGGGCCGTTCTCGAGGGCGACGAATATGTCCTTAACGGGACCAAGCAGTGGATCACCAACGCCGGCGAAGCCGACATCTATTCGGTCATCGCCCTGACCGATCCCAGCCGGGGGCCGCGGGGGGCCAGCTTTTTCATCGTGGAAAGAGGCGATCCCGGCTTTTCCTTCGGCAAGCGGGAAAAGAAGATGGGCATCCGCTGTTCGTCCACCGGCGAGCTGATCTTCAATAACTGCCGTCTGCCGGCCGACCGGCTGATTTCGAAGGAAGGCATGGGCTTCATCATCGCCATGAGGACTTTTGACAAGTCCCGGCCCGGGGTGGGGGCTCAAGCGGTGGGCCTGGCCCAAGGGGCCCTCGAGGCGGCCGCGGATTACGCCCGGACCAGGATTCAGTTCGGCCATCCCATCATCAGCTTTCAGGCCATCCAGCACATGCTGGCCGACATGGCCGCTTCGGTCGAGGCGGCCCGGGCTTTGGTCTACGCCGTAGCCAGGTACATCGACAGCGGGGCCAAAGAGGTCTCCAAGGTCTCGGCCATGGCCAAGCTGTTCCCTTCGGACGTGGCCATGAAAGTGACCACCGACGCGGTGCAGATTTTCGGCGGCAGCGGGTACATGCGGGACTATCCCGTGGAAAAGATGATGCGGGACGCCAAGATTCTTCAGATTTACGAGGGGACCAACCAGATTCAGCGCAACGTCATCGGCCAGGAGCTCCACAAGGAGTTCGGGCGGCGGGGCCGCAAAAAGTAAGGGCCGGTCATGAGAATCATCGTCTGCATCAAACAGGTCCCCGACACCAAGAACGTCCGGCTGGACCCGGCGACCAACACCCTCAAGCGGGAAGGGGTCGAGAGCATCCTCAATCCTTTCGACCTTTACGCCGTCGAGACGGCTTTGCGGCTCAAGGACAGTTTTGGAGGGACGGTCACGGCCCTGACCATGGGGCCGCCTCAGGCCGAATCGGCCTTGCGCGAAGTGGTTGAATACGGCGTTGATGAAGCAGCCCTGCTTTCGGACCGGGCCTTTGCCGGAGCCGACACTTGGGCCACCAGTTACACTTTGGCCCAAGGGGTGAAGAAGCTGGGCGGGTTTGACCTGATCGTCTGCGGCAAACAGGCCGTCGACGGCGACACCGCCCAAGTGGGTCCGGGTTTGGCCGAGCAGCTTGGTCTGCCTTATGTGTGTTTCGTCCGGCGGCTGGTTGAAGTCGACCCTCAGGCCCGGCGGCTGGTGGTCGAACGGCTGATGGACGACGGCTGGGACGTGGTCGAGACGCCTCTGCCGGCTTTGATCACCGTGGTCAAGGAGATCAACGAACCGCGGGTCCCTTCCCTGCGGGGCAAGATGAAGGCCAAGAAGATCGCTGTGCCCGTCTACGGTCTGAAAGACTTGGAAGCCGATCCGAACTGCGTGGGCTTGGCCGGGTCGCCCACTCAGGTGGTCCAGGTCTTCGCTCCCCAGCCTCGGGGAACCCGGGTCAGGCTGGACGGCCGGCCGGAGGAACAAGCCGAACGGCTGATCGAGGCCCTCAAGCAGGACAAGGTCCTGACCATCGGAGCGGAGTAGTTCAGCATGAGCCTGTTTATTGACGCCGACCTGTGCACCGCTTGCGGGGCCTGCGTGGAAGTCTGTCCTTTCGGGGCCGTCGAGATTGTCGGCGAAGCGGCCCAGGTCAACGAAAAATGCAATCTTTGCGGGGCCTGCGTCGAAGTCTGTCCGGTCGAGGCCATCACCATTGAGAAAAAGGAAGTCAAAGCCGCCGACGGTTACCAGGGCGTCTGGGTCTTCGCCGAACAGCGCCGGGGACGTCTGGCCGGGGTTTCTTTCGAGCTTTTGGGCGAAGGCCGCCGGCTGGCCGATAAACTGGGGGTTTCCCTATCCGCGGTCCTTTTCGGGCGCCAGGTCCGGGAGGCGGCGGGCGATCTCTTCGCCTACGGCGCGGACCGGGTCTACCTGGCCGATGACCCGGCCCTGGCCGATTTCACGGATGACCTGTACGGCGGGCTGCTGACCGCCTTGATCCGTGAGCACCGCCCGGAGATCGTCCTCTGCGGGGCCACGTCGCTGGGGCGTTCTTTCTTTCCCAAGGTGGCCAACGCCCTGAACACCGGTCTGACGGCCGACTGCACCGGGCTGGACATCCGGGATTCGGACCGCCTGTTGCTCCAGACCAGACCGGCCTTCGGCGGCAACATCATGGCCGCCATCCTTTGCCCGAATCGGCGGCCCCAGATGGCTACGGTCCGGCCCAAGGTCATGCGGCCCGGCCCTTGCCTTGAAGGACGGACCGGCGAATTGGTCGAAGTGGACCCGGCCCGGTACGGCCTGGCCCCCAAGACCAGATTCATCGAATTCATCGAGGACCTGTCCGAAAAGGTCCATCTGGCTGAAGCCGACATCATCGTGGCCGGCGGCCGAGGTTTGGGTTCGGCCCAGGGCTTTGACCTGCTCCGGGAACTGGCCGAACTTTTAGGCGGGGCCGTGGGGGCCTCCCGAGGGGCGGTCGATGCGGAATGGATTTCCTACGCCCACCAAGTCGGCCAAACCGGCAAGACGGTGTCGCCCAAGCTTTATATCGCCTGCGGCATCTCCGGCGCGGTCCAGCACCTGGTGGGCATGCAGTCCGCGGATGTGATCGTGGCCGTCAACAACGATCCTAACGCCCCTATCTTTGAGGTGGCCGATTACGGCCTGGTCGGCGACCTCTACGAGATAATTCCGGCCATTATCAGCCGGTTGCAAAGATAGGCCCTTGAGGCCTTCGGCGGATGGCTCAAGGCCGGATCACTTAAAAACGATTTTAAACCGCTTGACTCACAAGCGCACATGTGGAATATAACTTGAACCGGCATCCCGGACAAGGAGGCGATACTTGGCCGAAGAGAAACGGGTAGTATATATCACCGGAGGTTCGAGGGGCATCGGCCGGGCCGCGGCTTATCGGATGGCCGGTCCCGGGACCGCCGTCGTCATCAATCATTTCGATCCCGACGATTCGGCGGCGCAGGAGACCCTGGCCGGGCTGAAAGAGCGCGGGGCCGCGGCGGAAAGCCATTATTTCAGTGTGGCCGACCGGGCCGCGGCGGAAAGCCACTTGAAGGCGGTGGCGGAGAAATTCGGCCGTCTGGACGTCCTGGTCAACAACGCCGGCATCACCAGGGACGCCCTGGTCCTGCGGATGAAGGAGGAAGACTGGGACCTGGTGCTGAATGTCAATCTTAAGGGCGTTTTTAATTGTTCCCAAGTCGCGGCCAGGTTTATGACCCGGCAGCGTTGGGGCCGGATCGTCAATGTTTCCTCCGTGGCCGGAGTCACCGGCAACGCGGGCCAGGCCAATTATTCGGCCTCCAAAGCCGGGGTCATCGGTTTGACCAAGACTTTGGCCAAGGAATTGGCCCCCCGGCAGGTCACGGTCAATGCGGTGGCCCCGGGCTTCATTGAAACGGACATGACCGCCGGACTGCCGGAGAAGATCAAGCAGGAATTTCTGAGCATGATTCCTCTGGGGCGGGCCGGCCGGCCGGAGGATGTGGCTGAAGTCATCGCCTTTCTGGCCTCGGAGGCGGCCGGCTATCTGACCGGCCAGGTTATTCACATCGGTGGCGGCCTATTCATGTGATTGTGGTTTTTATCCTTATTATTTGGGAGGGTTAGTAGATGTCCATTGAAGAAAGAGTAAAGAAGATTGTGGCTGAACAGTTGGGCGTGGACGAGTCGGAGGTGGTGCCCAAGGCCTCTTATACCGATGATCTCGGGGCCGACTCCCTGGACCTGGTCGAATTGATCATGGCGATGGAAGAAGAGTTCGGCATCAAGATCGAGGACGAGGAAGCCGAACAGATCAAGACGGTCCAGGACACCATCGACTTCATTAAAAACAGGATGTAGGGACGCCTTGACACTGATGAATAAAAGAAGGGTGGTGGTTACCGGCCTGGGGCTGGTCACGCCCCTGGGCGTGGGAGTGGAGGCCAATTGGGAGGCTTTGATGGCCGGCCGCTCGGGCGTCGGTCCGATTACCAGGTTCGACGTCTCCAATTTCAAAACCAAAATCGCCGGTGAGGTGCGGAACTTCAACCCCGAAGACTTCATGGAGAAAAAGCTGGTCCGGCGTTTGGACATTTTCGTCCACTTCGCCCTGGCCGCGGCCAGGATGGCCATGGAAGAGAGCGGTCTGCCGGCGACTCCGGAAAACAGCGGCCGGATCGCCTGTATCCTGGGCTGCGGTCTCGGAGGTCTGACCACCTTGGAAAACACCCATAAACTCCTCTTGGAGCGGGGTGCGGACCGGATCAGTCCCTTCTTCATCCCCATGCTCATCGGCAACATGGCCCCGGGCCAGATTTCCATCGAGTTCGGGGCCAAGGGCCCCAACCTGTGTATTTCCACAGCCTGCGCCGCCGGGACTCACGCCATCGGCCAGGCTTTTCATTACATCAGGGAGGGAGTCTCCGACGCGGCCATTTGCGGAGGCGCCGAAGCGGTGGTCACGCCCTTGGGCCTGGGCGGTTTCAACGCCATGAAGGCCATCTCCACCCGCAACCACGAACCGGAAAAAGCCAGCCGTCCCTTCGACCGGGACCGCGACGGCTTCGTCATGGGCGAGGGGTCCGGGATTGTCATCCTGGAAGAGATGAACCAGGCCCTGGAACGGGGAGCGCCCATTTACGCCGAAGTCATCGGCTTCGGCATGTCCGGGGACGCCTTTCATATGACTGCGCCGCCCGAGGGCGGCGAAGGCGCGGTGATGTGTATGAGGGCGGCCCTGGAAGACGCCGGCCTGCCCCCGGCCGAGATCGACTGCATCAATGCCCACGGCACCTCGACGGACCTTAATGATCTTTATGAGACTCAAGCCATCAAGACCGTTTTTGGAGAAAAAGCCAAGAGCATCCCCATCAGCGCCACCAAATCCATGACCGGTCATCTTTTGGGGGCGGCCGGAGGCGTCGAGGCCGTGTATTCGGTCCTGACCATTAAACGTGGAGTGATTCCGCCCACCATCAACTATGAAAACCCTGATCCTTTGTGCGATCTGGACTATGTGCCCAACCAGCCCCGGGCGGCCGAGGTCAAGACGATTATGAGCAACTCCTTCGGTTTCGGAGGCACCAACGGCGCGCTTATCTTTCGGGCCTTCCGTTCATAGTCTTGAGGTTTGTTTGTAATGAAGGGGGCCGTTGGATGCATCGGCCCCTTTATCTTTTAAGGGTCTGAATCAGGACGGACGGAGATGAGAATAGCTTTAGGCAGCGACCACGCCGGATGGCGGCTCAAGGAAACCATCAAGGGTCATCTGACCGCCAAAGGGTTGACTACAGTGGACTTCGGGCCCGCCAAGGCCGAATCTTGCGACTATGCCGAATACGCCTTGAAGGTGGCCCGGTCTGTGGCTGCGGGCGAATTCGACCGGGGGATATTGATCTGCGGGACCGGACTGGGCATGTCCATGGCCGCCAACAGAATCAAAGGCGTCAGGGCGGCTTTGTGTTATAATGAGTATTTGGCTCGAATGTCCAGGGCCCACAACAACGCCAATGTGCTGTGTCTTGGGGAAAGAGTGATCGGCGACGGCCTGGCCTTGTCCATCCTGGACGTTTGGCTGGAGGCGGAGTACGAAGGCGGCCGGCACCAGCGCCGGGTGGATATATTCGATCAAGCGAGCTAGGAAATGGCCATAATGGACAGAAATATTCTATCGGCCGTGGACCCGGAAGTCTATCAGGCCATCCGCTGTGAGGAAGAGCGCCAGAGGAACAAGCTTGAACTCATCGCCTCGGAAAACTTCACCTCGACCGCGGTGATGCTGGCTGCAGCCAGCGTCATGACCAACAAGTACGCCGAAGGGTACCCCGGACGTCGATATTACGGCGGCTGCGAATACGTGGACCGGGTGGAAACCCTGGCCGTCGAACGGGCCTGCCGGTTGTTCGGGGCGGAATACGCCAACGTTCAACCTCATTCCGGCTCTCAGGCCAACATGGCCGTGTACTTTTCGGTGATGTCGCCGGGTGAGGTCATGCTGGGCATGAATCTGGCCCACGGCGGGCACCTGACCCACGGCAGTCCGGTCAGTTTTTCCGGCCGCCTCTTCAAGGTCGTCTTTTATGGGGTGGACCGGGACAGCGAAACCATCGATATGGCCGAAGTGACCCGCTTGTCCCGGAAGCATCGGCCCAAACTCATCCTGGCCGGGGCTTCCGCCTATCCCCGATTCATCGACTTTGAAGGCTTTGCTGAAATCGCCAAGGAAGTCGGGGCCTTTTTCATGGTGGACATGGCCCATATCGCCGGATTGGTCGCGGCCGGCGTCCATCCTTCGCCGGTGCCTCACGCTGACTTCATCACCACCACTACCCACAAAACCCTGCGGGGGCCTCGCGGCGGTATGATCCTGGCTAAGAAAGAACACAAGCGCCGTCTGAACAGCAGCATCTTCCCCGGCATCCAGGGCGGGCCGCTCATGCATATTATCGCGGCCAAAGCCGTGGCCCTGCAGGAGGCCCTGCGTCCCGAGTTCATTGAATATCAAAAACAGGTGCTCCGCAATGCCGCCCGGCTGGCCGACGGACTCAAGGCCGCCGGTTTTCGTCTGGTCAGCGGCGGGACCGACAACCATCTGATTCTCATGGACCTGACCGAGAAAGGCCTGACCGGATTGACCGCTGAACAGGCCTTGGACCAAGCCGGGATCACGGTCAACAAAAACGCCGTCCCCTTTGACCCTCAGCCGCCGACCGTGACCAGCGGCCTCCGCTTGGGAACCCCGGCTCTGACTACCCGAGGCATGAAGGAACCGGAAATGGACTTGGCGGCCGAATTCATCGCCGCCGTCCTGGCCCGGCCGGAAGACGACCGGACCCTGGCCGCGGTGCGGGAAAAGGTTTTGGCCCTGTGCGCCCGATTCCCCTTGTATCCCGAACTGTCCTAACCATGACGGACGACCGGCCCAGTTGGGACGATTATTTCCTTCGAATCACCGACCTGGTGGCCAGCCGCTCCACTTGTCTGCGCCGCAAGGTCGGGGCGGTCCTGGTCCGGGAAAAACGCATCCTGGCCACCGGTTACAACGGCGCTCCCCAGGGCTTGGCCCACTGCCTGGAAATCGGCTGTCTCCGGGAAAAAGAAGCGGTGCCCTCGGGCCAGCGGCACGAGCTGTGCCGAGGCATCCACGCCGAACAGAATGTGATCATCCAGGCGGCCAGGCATGGGGTCAGCACTATTGGTTCGACTTTATACTGCACCACCCACCCCTGTATTATCTGCACAAAAATGCTCATAAATGCAGGAGTGGCGGCCATATATTACACGGAAGGCTACCCGGACCAACTCTCGGCGGACATGCTGGCCGAGGCCGCAATCCCAACTACCAAGGTGGAAAAAAATGAAGTGTCCTTTTTGCGGTGAATTGGACAACAAGGTCATTGATTCGCGACTGGGGAAGGACAGCCTGAGCATCCGTCGGCGGCGGGAGTGTTTGAAATGCGGGCGGCGCTTCACCACTTACGAGCGGGTCGAAGAGATTCAGCCCCTGGTCATCAAAAAAGACGGGCGGCGGGAGCCTTTCGACCGGGAAAAAATTCGGGAGGGCATGCTCAAGGCCACTCAGAAAAGGCCGGTCTCGGTCGAAACCATCGATGCCTTCATCGATTCTCTGGAACGTTATTTCCAGGAGACCAACCAGAAGGAAATACCCAGTTCCGAGATCGGAGAGCGGGTCATCGCCGCCCTTCAGAAGATGGACGAGGTGGCCTACGTTCGCTTTGCCAGCGTGTACCGGCAGTTCAAGGACCTGGACGACTTTGTCAAGGAATTGAAGGACCTGTTGGCTTCACGCGGAAAAACCGGGGCGGAGCAGGCCTTGGAGGAATTGGGCCGGACGGGCGGTTCGACAACCGAGTCTTGAAAACCCTGGACGAAAAGCTGATGGCCCTGGCCTTGGCCCAGGCCAGGAAAGGCTGGGGCCGAACTTCCCCCAACCCCATGGTCGGGGCGGTGGTGGCCAAAGGCGAAAAAGTCATCGCCGCCGGATTTCACGCCCGGGCCGGGGGGCCTCACGCCGAAGCGGCGGCTTTGCAGCGGGCCGGGGCCGAAGCTCAAGGGGCCACTCTCTACGTGACCCTCGAACCCTGCCACCACTATGGCCGCACCCCGCCCTGCACCCAGGCTATCCTGGAGGCCGGCATAAAACGGGTGGTCATCGCCCAAAGGGACCCCAACCCCCACGTCCCCGGCCAAGGGGCGGAATATTTGGCGGACCGGGGGCTGGAAGTCCGCCTGGGCGTCCTGGAAGACAAATGTTCGGCCCTTAACGAATTTTTTCGTAAACACATCACCACCGGCCGGCCGTTCGTCCTGCTCAAAAGCGCGGCCGGCCTGGACGGCAAAATCGCCGCCGCTTCCGGTCATTCCCGCTGGGTGACCGGAGAAAAGACCCGAGCCTATGTTCATCACCTTAGAGACGGGGTGGACGCCGTCCTGGTCGGCCGGGGCACAGCGGCCGCTGACGATCCTTCCCTAAGCACCAGGCTGCCGGGGCGGAGAAAGGGCCGGGACCCGGTGCGCGTCCTGGTCGACACCCGCCTCAGCCTCCCGCTTTCGGCCCGGATTTTTGACCGTCACTTCGGCGGCCCGACCATCGTCGGCTGCGGGCCTTCTCCGGATAAGGCCAAAGTTCGGGCCTTGCAGGACCTGGGCGTGGAGGTCTGGCCCCTTCCCCTTTGTCAAGGACGGGTCAGCCTGGCCGCCTTGACCGAACGGCTGGGACAAAAAGGGTTGATCAGTCTGCTGATCGAAGGCGGCTCCGAAGTCAACGCCGCCGCCCTGCTCATCGAGAAGATTGTCGATAAGATCATTTTCTGTTACGCTCCTAAAATAATCGGCGGCCGGACGGCCCCCACCCTGGTCGGCGGACCGGGGGCGGCGACAATGGACGAAAGCCTGCCGGTGGATATTATCAAAATCCGCCGCCTGGGCCGGGACTTGGTGGTCGAAGCCGTTCCCCGCTATTAGTTTTCGGCCGGCCGTTGCCGTTCGGGCCGACGGATTGTAAAATATGATTTGATGTTTACTGGGATCATTCAAGGATTGGGCCGGGTGACCGGCGTCAGACCCTGGGGCGGAGAAATCAGGCTGACCGTCGAGGCCGAATTCGACTGGGGCGAACCTCTGGTCATCGGCGAAAGCATTGCCGTCTCCGGGGTTTGTCTGACCGTGGTCGAGGCCCGGGACCGGACCTTTGCCGCCCACGTCTCGGCCGAAACCATGTCCCGCACCACCTTCCGCGAAGCCCGGCCAGGCTGGCGGGTCAATCTGGAGCGGGCCTTAAAACTTTCCGACCGCCTGGGCGGCCACTTGGTCACCGGCCATATCGACGGCCTCGGCTTGATCAAAGAGCGGCAAGAACGGGACCGTTCTCTGATCTTCACCTTCGGACTGGACCAAAAGCTGGCCAAATACTTGATCGAAAAAGGCTCGGTGGCCGTGGACGGCATAAGCTTGACGGTCAACGAGGTCCGGCCCGAAGCCTTCTTGGTCAATATCATTCCCCACACCGCGGCCCAGACCACTCTCGGCTTCAAAAAGCCCGGCGATTATGTTAACCTGGAATGTGACCTGATCGGCAAGTACGTGGCTCGCTTTCTCGGCCATGACCCCGGCCGGTCCGGGCTGGATGAAAAATTTTTAGCCGAACACGGTTTTTTATAAATTCAGAGGACAAAGATCATGCCGATTTCCACCATTGAAGAAGCCATTGAAGATATCCGCCAGGGCAGACTGGTCATCCTGGTGGACGATGAAGACCGGGAGAACGAAGGCGACTTGGCTATGGCCGCCGAGAAGGTTACCCCGGAAGCGATTAACTTTATGTCCAAATACGGCCGGGGACTGATCTGCTTGTCTCTGACTCCGGAAAAGGTCGAGCAGCTCGGATTGAGGATGATGGTTCGGGACAACACTTCGCCTTTTCAGACCGCCTTCACCGTCTCCATCGAGGCCCGCCGGGGGGTGACCACCGGCATATCCGCGGCTGACCGGGCCACCACCATCCTGACCGCGGTCGATGATGACGCCAGGCCCGGCGATCTGGTCCAGCCCGGTCATGTCTTCCCCTTGCGAGCCCGCCGGGGCGGGGTCCTGGTCCGGACCGGCCAGACTGAAGGCTCGGTCGACTTGGCCCGGCTGGCCGGTTTGAAGCCGGCCGGGGTCATCTGCGAGATCATGAACGACGACGGGACCATGGCCCGGCGGCCGGACCTCGAGGTTTTCGCCCAAAAGCACGGCCTCAAGATCGTGACCATCGCCGACCTGGTGGCCTACCGCATGAAGAACGAACGTCTGGTCCAGCGGGCGGCCGAAACCAGACTGCCCACCTATTACGGAGAGTTCAAGGCCATCGCCTACACCAATCAGGTCGACGACCACGAACACCTGGCCTTGGTCAAAGGTGAAATAAATCCGGGCGAACCGACCCTGGTCCGGGTCCATTCCGAGTGCCTGACCGGCGACGCCCTCGGCTCTCTCCGCTGCGACTGCGGCGACCAGCTCAAATCCGCCTTGACCATGATCGAAAAAGAAGGACGAGGAGTGCTGCTTTACATCCACCAGGAGGGCCGGGGCATAGGTTTGATTAATAAACTCAAAGCCTATGAACTCCAGGATCAGGGCAAGGACACCGTGGAAGCCAACGAAGCCTTGGGCTTTAAGCCTGACCTGAGGGATTACGGCATCGGAGCCCAGATTCTGGCCGATCTGGGCGTCCGCCAGATGCGCCTAATGACCAATAATCCCAAAAAGATAATCGGTCTGGAAGGTTACGGACTGACCGTAGTTGAGCGTGTGCCTCTCGAAGTCCCTCCGAAACCGGAAAACATCAACTATATGCGGACCAAATGCCTTAAAATGGGCCACACCCTGACCATGATCGATGAATATTAAAGGAGGGAGAATGACGAAATTTATCGAAGGCAAGCTCAACGCCGCCGGGCTGAAGTTCGCCCTGATCGTTTCTCGTTTCAATGATTTTATCACCGAAAAACTCCTCAGCGGGGCCGTCGACGCCCTGACCCGGTCCGGAGCCGATCCTGAGGACATTACCGTCATCAAGGTCCCCGGCGCTTTCGAAATACCTGTGACGGCCAAAAAGACGGCCCAAAGCGGAGGTTTCGACGCCATAATCTGCCTGGGAGCGGTCATCCGAGGCTCCACGCCCCATTTTGACTACGTGGCGGCCGAAGTCAGCAAGGGCGTGGCTCAAGTGGGCCTGGAGATCGGTCTGCCCATCTCCTTCGGCGTCATCACTACGGACACCATCGAACAGGCCATCGAGCGGGCCGGGGCCAAGGCCGGCAACAAAGGCTGGCAGGCCGCCATTTCGGCCATCGAGATGGTCAACCTCTTTAAACAGTTATAGTCGCCGATAAACACGGGCCGGTGATTCTTATGACAGGCCGCCGAAGGCTGTCCAGGGAAATAGCCCTGCGCGTGCTTTTCCAATTCGACGCCTGCCGGGCTTCATCGCCCCGAGAATCCTTCATCTTGTTTTGCGAGAATTTTTCTCTGCGTGAAGACCTGAAGGAAATCCTGGACTGCGATCAGGCCGGGTTTGAAGAGGCCCTGCCCTTCGCCCGGGAACTCTTTTTCGGCGTAGCCGCCCATATGGCTGAATTGGACGGCCTCCTGGAAAAGGCCTCGGAGCATTGGCGGCTAGACCGAATGTCCAGGGTCGATCGCAACGTCCTGCGTCTAGCCTTGTACGAAATGCTCTATCGGCCCGACATCCCCCTCAAGGTCAGCCTCAACGAAGCCATCGATCTGGGCAAAAGTTACGGCAGCGAGGATTCAGGGGCTTTCATCAACGGAGTCCTGGACCGCATTCACCGGGAGATCAGCCAAGGCCGCATCAAGGTGGACCGGCCTGAAACCCAAGGGGATCAGGTATGAAACACTTAATCTGGATTTTTAGTGTGATCTGGCTTTGCGGCTGCGGCTATACTTTCCAGGGCACGGTCAACAATCTGCCCGGGGATATCCACCGGATCGCCGTGCCCACGGTCAAGAATTCCACCACCAGAACCGAACTGACCACGGCCTTGACTAATGAATTGATCCGGCAGTTCACCCTCTCCAAACTGCTGTCCGTCACCAATGTCGATGCAGCCGACGCCGTCCTGGAGGCCCACATCAAGGCCGTCCGGATCGAAAGCGGGGCCTTGAGCCGCACCGGCCGTCAATCCCTGTCCCGACGGGTGACCATCCTGATCGACGCCGTCCTCAAGCGCAAAGACGACGGGCGAATCCTCTGGGAAACCGGCAATATGATTGAACGCCGCACTTACGGCGTGGCCCAAAACCAGACCGTCGAAGAATCCAACCTCACCGCCGCCTTAAACACCGTGGCTGTCAGCCTGGCCGAAAAAATCCATAACGGCATTTTTGAGAGCTTTTGATGGGGCCCGCCGAGCTCGAACGTGACCTGGCCCAAGGAAAACTCAAGCCGGTCTACCTTTTTTACGGCCAGGACGCCTTTTTAAAAGAACGTTATCTGGCCCGCCTGACGGATTTGGTCCAGGAAGGATTCCGGGATTTCAATCTCCAGCATTTCTCGGCCGAAGAAATCCCCCCGGCCCAGGTCATCGAGCAAGCCAAAACCATGCCCTTCATCGCCCCGCCCCGAGTGATTGTTTTAAAGGGCGTCGACCGGTATTCTGCGGAAGAACTTCGGCCTTTTCAAGACTATCTGCAAGACCCCAACGAATCGACTTGCCTGGTCCTAACGGCCGAGAAGCCTGATCTGCGCCTCAAACTCTTCAAAAACGTCCGGGAGGCGGGCTGGGACGTGGTTTTTGAGCCCCCTAAAGGCCGTGACCTTTTGTCCTGGATCAAAACGGCCTTGGCCGAGCGGGGGCAGGAGATGACCGAAGCGGCCGCCCGGGAATTGGTGGAAAGAATCGGCCCGGACCTTATGGAATTGGACGGAGAATTGGAAAAAATCTCGCTCTATGCCTTGGAAAAAAAGCGAATCGGCGTGGACGAGGTCAAGGCCGCCGCCCGTTTGACTCACAAAGCCAGCGTCTTCAAGCTGGGGGACGCCGTCGGCCGGCAGGACCTAGGCAGCGCCCTGGCTGAACTGGCCGACCTGCTTTTAAGCGAACACCATCTGCCGGTCCTGGTGATGCTGGTCAGACATTTCCGTTTGCTCCTCAAGGCCAAACTGCTTCTCAGTTCGGGCCGGGGCCGGAGTCAGGCCGAAGCGGCCGCCGCTCTGAAAGTGCCCCCCTTTGCCGCCCGACAGTACCTGGACCAGGCTGACCGATTGAGTCCGGCCGAGATAAAAAAGGGTCTGGCCCGCCTCTTGAAGGCCAACCTGACCCTGATTTCCAGTCCGGCCCCGGCCAGACTGGTGATGGAAAACCTGGTCCTGGACCTGGCTTCGCTCAGACCGAACCGCCGGTCCGGGAGTTGATAAAACGGGAAAGTCGAGCGATCTTGCGGGAGGCGGTCTTGGGGTGGATAGCCCCCTTATTGGCGGCTTTGTCGATGGTCTGCATGGCCTCTTTCAAAGAAGCCTGGGCCTGTTCCGGCGACTCCTCGGCCGTTTGGCGGGTCTTTTTCACTATATTTTTCACCCGGGTTTTGTTCATCTGATTTCTCAGCCGGCGTTTTTCGTTCTGCCGGACCCTTTTGAGGGCGGATTTATGGGTGGCCAAATGAAAACCTCCATCTCTAAGACTTTAAAGTAATTAAGGCCGGCCTGCCGCGGCCGAACAAAAATATCTTTATATTTGATCGGCGGTTATTTGTCAAGTTCAAACATAAATATAAACGAAGAGATTTCCGGGCGCGACGACATAACCAGGGCCGCCGGAGTGGTCGGCGCCGCCACCCTGCTGTCCCGCGTCCTGGGTCTGGCCAGAGACCTGGTCGTGGCCTTTTTTTTCGGGGCCGACCAGGCCGCGGACGCCTTTTTCGTGGCCTTCCGCATCCCCAACCTCCTCCGCCGCCTGGTGGCCGAAGGGGCCCTGACCGTCTCCTTCATCCCTATCTTCACCGAATATCTGACCGCCCGGTCCAAGGCCGAGGCCTTTGAAGTAGCCAAGTCGGTCCTGACTCTGTTGTCCCTGGTCCTGACCGGCGTGTGCCTCCTGGGCATCCTTTTCTCCCCCTGGATAGTCTGGGCCTTCGCCCCGGGCTTCTCGGCCGACCCGGACAAGTTCGCCCTGACCGTGCTCCTGACCCGGATCGTCTTTCCCTATATCTTTCTGGTCAGCCTAGTCGCTCTGGCCATGGGCATCCTCAACTCTTTGGGCAAGTTCGCCGGCCCGGCCCTCTCCCCGGTCATGCTTAACCTGGGCATGATCGCTTCCGTCTTGTTCCTGGCCCGTTTCTTCGATCCGCCCATCCTGGCCCTGGCCCTGGGCGTGCTCATCGGCGGCCTGCTCCAGGTCTTGCTCCAGGTCCCCTATCTGGCCCGCCAGCCCGGTTTGATCGGCCTTTCCTTCAATTTCAAGCATCCGGCCATCAAAAAGATCGCCCTGCTCATGGCCCCGGCCGCCCTGGGCGCGGCCGTGTACCAATTCACCGTATTTATCAACACCATCCTGGCCTCTTTTCTCCCCGAAGGCAGCGTGTCCTACCTTTACTACGCCGACCGGGTGGTCCAGTTCCCCTTAGGCGTCTTCGCCATAGCCCTGGCCACTGCCGTGCTCCCGGCCATGTCCCGCCGGGCCGCCGACCGCGACCTGGCCGGTCTGGCCGACACCCTCTCCTTCTCGCTCCGCCTGGTCTCCTTCATCACCATCCCGGCCGTGGTCGGCATGATTCTATTGGCCGAACCGATCATCCAACTGCTTTTCCAGCGTGGACGTTTCGATCCCGCCGCCGCCCAAGCCACGGCCCAGGCCCTGATCGCCTACGCCGTCGGGCTTTGGGCCCTCTCCGCCGTCCAAATCGTGGTCCGGGCCTTTTACTCCCTCCAGGACACCCGGACCCCGGTTAAGATCGCCGTAGTCTCCCTCACGGGCAACGTCGTCTTCGCCCTGCTGCTTATGGAGCCGCTCAAGCATGTGGGCCTGGCCCTGGCCAGCTCGGCCGGCTCCATCCTCAACCTGGCCCTGCTGGTCGTGGCCCTGCGCCGGCGGCTGGGACCGATGGGCGGAAAACGAGTGGCCGCCTCCGTCATCAAGCACCTGCTTTGGTCCGCGGCCATGGGCGCGGTCGTCTTTTTAGCCGCTTCCGGACACGAGCCGGACCGAAACATATCCACCTTACGGCTGGCTTGCCTGGTGGGCGGAGCCGTATTCTTCGGCCTGGCCGTTTACCTCGGGCTGGCCGCCCTCTGGCGGGCCGAAGAAATAAAAGCCCTCTGGGCCGTGGTCCGCCGCCGCCGACCCGAACGCCTTGACATCCAACCGTAAGGCGTCTATATTGGCCTCCAGTAGAGTTTTATAGTGGGGATGTAGCTCAGTCGGGAGAGCGCCGGCCTCGCATGCCGGAGGTCAGGGGTTCGAGCCCCCTCATCTCCACCAAGTAAAATCAGGGGGTTGACCGAAGTGGTCAGCCTCTTTTTTTTGTTCTTAAAATCATACCTAACCGTATACCTAACCTTCAGGTCCAGTTGCAAAGACTGGCGGTTGACTTATGGGCGCGGCCGTTCGAAGGCCTGCCCGGTCGAGCCGCCGGGCTCCATGATGCGGCCGGGAGTTTAGTCTCAGCGGTCAGCGAGTCGATGACCTTTGGCGGCCCATCATTCGCTCATCAGGCTGAAGATTTCCTGGTCTACCTTTTTGAGAAGGGCGGACAAATCCGGTCTGGGCAGAAAGGCGTTCTTGAAGCCGAGCCTGACCAGGGTCAAAATTTCCCAGCGTGACAAGCCTCCTTCAACCATCCTGGCCGCCTTGAGGTACTCCCGGGAAAGACTGGTCCTGGAAAATCCGGGATTGTCAGTGTTCAGGCAGACTTCCAGGCCCTGGTCCAGATAGAGCCGCAAGGGATAGATCGGTCGGTCCGAAGTAGAATCCAACCAGTAGTCCCGAAAACCGCTCGTCTGGAAATTGCTCGACGGACAAAGTTCCACGGCAGTGCCTCGATCCCGGAACCGGGCCAGTAAAGATTCCTTGGCGGCCAGGTTCAACCCGTGACCGATGCGGTCGGCGTTGAGGTGATAGACCGCTTCCCAGATGCTGGAAACGTCGGCCGCTTCCCCGGCGTGGATGGTCACCCGCAGGCAGTTTTCAAACACAGGCAAAAAAAGATGGCGCAGTTCCTCCGGCCTCACGGACTCCTCATCCCCGGCCAGGTCGAAACCCACCACCCCCGCCGGTTCATCCGGCCGGCTTCTTTGAGCGTAATTCACGCCTTGGACCAAGTGTTCGCGGATGTCTTCAACGGAATTGTGCCGGGTGGCGATCAGGACTAGTTTAACCAGACAGGCTGAACCATCCTGCGCTGGCCGGCGCGCTTCTTCTTCCTGGATGGTTTCTCGGATGGCCTCGATCACTTCTTCAAATCCGAGTCCGCCCCGGGTGTAGTTGCGGGGCGAACAGCGCAGTTCCAAATAACGCACGTGGTCCGCGCAAGCCCGGTCGTAAAGGCAGCGAACGGCTTCAGAGAGGGCGGCCCGGGTTTGCAGAAGGCTGCTGCCCTGCAAGTCGCCGAGGCAGGTGTATTTTACCAAGCCGACCCCGACATAAGCGGACTCACGCCGATAGGGGCCGAAAGTCAATTCGTCCAGTTCTTCAAGCTGACTGTCAAAATCGGCCAGGAAAGCGGCCAGGATCAAATGACCGGGAAAATCGGTCCTTTCAGCCAGTTGATCCAAAGTTATTTCCAATTTTTCCCCTCAAGCCGAGTCTTAACGGCTTCAGTCAAAAGCCCTCGAGCTTGCCGGGCGCACAGTTGAAGAGACTCGCGCCGGCCGGGAGCCAGTTCATTTAGGGAAGCCCGGGCCACTCGGACCAGACCGGCCGAGTCGAGCACTCCGCCCAAGTGGCAGTGCAGATCGGCCTTGGGCAAGCGGTCCAGCCAAGCCAGGTCTTCCTCGGCCCGGGCCGGATCGGCCCCGATTTTCCGCTCCCTGAGTTCCTTGATCTTTTCGGGCCTCAGACGATAGAGGCTTCGAAAATTTTCGTACGGTTCGTCCCTGGTCGTTTCGAAAAAGAAATTGCGGACAATGGACCGGGACTCGGCCAAGGTTTTTTCCACCTCTTCTAAAAGAACGGCTTCGGTCAGGTCCACGGTCAGGATTCGGCTCTTCGGCCCCGGTTTTCCGTCCAGGGGAAAACGGGAGGGGTCCAGGGAACGAATCTCCAGGACCTCAGATGCTTCCAGCCGGCCCAGATTGACCGGTCCCAGGCCGTTGATCGCTTCTTGAGAAATCATGTCTCGGGCGAGTTCTTCGGGCGAAAGTTCACCCAAGGCCTTCTCCGCTTTCCGGTCGGCCACCAAGTGAAGGAGGGCCTCGGCCCCGAACAATCCGCCGGCCCGCTGAAGGTCGGCCGACATGGTCTTGCGGCCCCCGGCCAGAGACAAGACCAATTCAGTGTTCCGGCGGCGGGCCTCATCCTTGGCTTGCAGAACCAGCCGATAGACGGCTTCGCGCATGAACAGGTTTTCATCGGTTTGGTCGAGGTTGCCGGTGCGGGCTATGGAGTAGACCCGGAGTTTCTCCGGCGCGCGGCCGGAAAGGTTCCACCAGTCGATGGATTTCTCGGTCGCCTCCAGGGCCTTTTCCCCGTTCGAGGTCACGGCCAGGACCAGATCGGCCGGCCCGAGACCGGCTCTCTCTTGCTCCAGGCGCCGGCGGAAGGCGTGGCGGTCGAAAAGGCCAGGTCGGAAGCCCAGGTCGAGAAAAGAGACCACCTCCGGCAAAACCGCCCAGGACGCGCCTAAAGTACATACCAAAACGGACATAGCCCCATCTTCCTTTCCAGCAAAATCGGAGGGCCGCTGCGCCGGGTCCCCCTGCCGCCAAGTCGATTTGCCTTACTCTCTGAACCTCCGTCGAGACGAATAACGGCCATAGGGCAGATCGGATCGATCCGGTTCGTTTTCTTTCCGGAATGCGGACAGGTGCAGCAGTCTGTCTTGAAGGACCAAAGCGCTCCCGGCTACGGTGGCGGAGTCCAGGCGAAGGTTGCGGCCTAATCCGATGGCGTCATGCTCATGATAAGCAGCGGCCTGGATCGCCTCCAGAAAGTCGAGGGCGTTTTTCGCTTCGACCCGGGGCTGTTCCTCTTGACCGCCGGCCCAGTCGATGGCGTCCAGGGCGTAACTTTGGACCAGTTTGGAAAAAAAACGGCTCATGGTGTCCTGGCGCCCGAAAGCTTCCAGGCCCAGGACCTGCCCGTTAACGGCGAAAACAGCCCCGACCTGACCCTCGACCAGACTGAAGGCCTTGGCGTAGTCCTCCAGGCGGTTCTGACATTGCCGGAACAGGTCGGACATGGCCCCGGTGGGGGAGTTCAGATTAAAGCGGGCCGATTTTTCCGCGATTTCATTCCAGATCATGCCTTGGTCGGAGTAAAAAGTCCTGGTCTGAGAGAGGTTGGCCTCCACGGCGCGTTGGGACTTTTGCCGCAAACTGGCGTGCATCACCTTTTCACCGGACTCGAAACGAGGGGTATGATAAGTCCAGCGGCCGGCCTCCACACAACTGACCGGGATGATGAGCTCGGTCCGGCCGGGCGCGAGGAAGGTGACGTTGACGATTCGATTCTGTTTGGCGCCGACGAGTTCCTCTCCTTCGACAATCAGCACGGCGCTTTCTCCCGAGTTGATCAGCTTCAATTCCGGGACGCGACCCGCCTCCCCGACTTCGGTGATCGTGACGGTCTTTTGTTTTAGAGCCTGCTCCAGGGTCAGGTAGTCAGGGCGGCCTATATCTTCGGTTAAGAGGGGGAACACGGTTAAATTCAAATGGGTCTGGGAGCCGGACAGTTTTAGGGCTTTGATAAAATTTTTCGCCGGGTTCATTTTCGACCTCCGTGGCGCAAGTATCACCCTGGTCAGGGTGACGGCCGGGGCTAATCAACCCAGTCAAGGCCATCCCTTTTTAATCAGGTCTTAGTTTCTATTCTCACCCCTTGATCCCCCGGGCAACGGCGCGAAGGGCGAACCGTCATTTCCTTGTTATTTAGGTTTCAATTTTTACGGGGGTAAAAGGGCGGACCCGGGGGGCTGCCCCTAAGATCGTTTTTTTTTGATCGGCTCTTAATTTCTCCTCACCCCCATACTGTATAGGGGCGGACGGGCCTTGATGCGGGTGGTCGGGTCACCGCCCTCCCTCACCTTCCTACTGTAGGGGCGGACGGCGTCCGCCCTCTGTCGCAATCCCTTTTTAATCAGGTCTAATTTGTCGGCTGGCATCGGTCGAGACCCCGGCTGAATGGTCGCAATCCCTTTTTAATCAGGTCTTAGTTTCTACCCAGTCGGAGGGGTCCGAGCCCGACTGGTTCGGGCTCGATATGTCGCAATCCCTTTTTAATCAGGTCTTAGTTTCTACTCGAGCGGATTAATGAGGATATTCAAACGCCCGACGTCGCAATCCCTTTTTAATCAGGTCTTAGTTTCTACCCGAAGTCAAGGCCGAAGTCGAAAAAGCCGAAGCTATAAAGTCGCAATCCCTTTTTAATCAGGTCTTAGTTTCTACCAAGGAACTCTGAAAAGTGAAGACTTATACAACCCTCTTTGTCGCAATCCCTTTTTAATCAGGTCTTAGTTTCTACATGACGGCCAGGGAGATCGCGGCGGGGTTAGGGGTTCACGTCGCAATCCCTTTTTAATCAGGTCTTAGTTTCTACTATGAAACCGACGCCCGTAATGTTAGGCGTCGAGTGATTGGTCGCAATCCCTTTTTAATCAGGTCTTAGTTTCTACCCAAGCTGAAAAAACTGAGGGAAAGAAAGGTCGTGGTAAGTCGCAATCCCTTTTTAATCAGGTCTTAGTTTCTACCTTATACTCCCTCATTAACCTTCATTGTCCTCCATACAGTCGCAATCCCTTTTTAATCAGGTCTTAGTTTCTACAAGGCTTTGTCGGAGCTTGGGATTCCCGTAACCAGCCTGGTCGCAATCCCTTTTTAATCAGGTCTTAGTTTCTACCAAAGCCCAACCCGATCAGCCGGAAACCAAGCTGAACAGGTCGCAATCCCTTTTTAATCAGGTCTTAGTTTCTACAGACCAAGTTTGCCATTGGTATGGGATTACCGGTGTCCGGGTCGCAATCCCTTTTTAATCAGGTCTTAGTTTCTACCGACGTGGAAATCTATAGCTGGCCAATCATGCATGAGTCGCAATCCCTTTTTAATCAGGTCTTAGTTTCTACCCATATCGAGGCAGTCGAGCGGTTTTCTCGATGCCTCGTCGCAATCCCTTTTTAATCAGGTCTTAGTTTCTACTCCTGGCCGAATGCCGGCGGCGGGGACTGATAACCTGCGTCGCAATCCCTTTTTAATCAGGTCTTAGTTTCTACCTCGAATTCTATGGGCGCGTCTGGCCAAACCGTCACCAGGTCGCAATCCCTTTTTAATCAGGTCTTAGTTTCTACCGAGCGGCCAGACCTGACCGGCTGGAGCTTGCAGCATCTGGTCGCAATCCCTTTTTAATCAGGTCTTAGTTTCTACGTGACCGGACTAATCTTCCGGTCTTACACTCATGACCAGTCGCAATCCCTTTTTAATCAGGTCTTAGTTTCTACGAGATTTATCCCCGCCCTTAAATGCTGGGAAATCCCTAAGTCGCAATCCCTTTTTAATCAGGTCTTAGTTTCTACTGGAAGAATGCTAACTGTGCCCGAATCTATCAAGCTGGTCGCAATCCCTTTTTAATCAGGTCTTAGTTTCTACCCAAGCCCATCATTATAGTGGGTTTGGATGAGGGATTAAGTCGCAATCCCTTTTTAATCAGGTCTTAGTTTCTACACGCCACGTGAGTATTTGATAGATTTGGTGGATCATGAAATGTCGCAATCCCTTTTTAATCAGGTCTTAGTTTCTACAAAAGAACGGAGGTAAGACAAAATGAAAAGAACGTTTGTCGCAATCCCTTTTTAATCAGGTCTTAGTTTCTACTGAGGTGAAATTATGTATATCCCTGTTGCTCCTCTCGTCGCAATCCCTTTTTAATCAGGTCTTAGTTTCTACCAGTTGAAACAGGCTCAGCACTGCGTTGGGGTCCTGGTCGCAATCCCTTTTTAATCAGGTCTTAGTTTCTACATGTACAGCGGTAGTGGAGAGGGAAACACGTACACTTGTCGCAATCCCTTTTTAATCAGGTCTTAGTTTCTACAGAAATGTCCGTAGAAGGACAATCGTCGAGGGCCGTAAGTCGCAATCCCTTTTTAATCAGGTCTTAGTTTCTACTCGTCGAGGGCCGTAAGTTAAACCTTACTGACCAAGAGTCGCAATCCCTTTTTAATCAGGTCTTAGTTTCTACGCGGAACTTGGCATTCCCGTAATCAGCTTGTCCAAAAGTCGCAATCCCTTTTTAATCAGGTCTTAGTTTCTACACTTTGGAAAAAAGTGAAAAAACGGTTGGTGTCAGATCGTCGCAATCCCTTTTTAATCAGGTCTTAGTTTCTACAAAATCAGTGCGGCACTTGCGGCCGCCAAGGGCAAACGTCGCAATCCCTTTTTAATCAGGTCTTAGTTTCTACACTACTGGTCGATATAATTGACCACGAAATGGTCCTGTCGCAATCCCTTTTTAATCAGGTCTTAGTTTCTACAAAAGTTAAACCAGACATTATTTTGATCGGGGACATCGTCGCAATCCCTTTTTAATCAGGTCTTAGTTTCTACATGGAAAAGACGTTTACCGGGTCAGGAGAAGGCAATACGTCGCAATCCCTTTTTAATCAGGTCTTAGTTTCTACGGGACATCGAGTTCCCCGAAGCGAAAGAGGAAATAGAGTCGCAATCCCTTTTTAATCAGGTCTTAGTTTCTACACATTATTTTGATCGGGGACATCGAGTTCCCCGAAGCGAGTCGCAATCCCTTTTTAATCAGGTCTTAGTTTCTACATGAGGAAAAGCAAAAGACTTGACACTCGGCAAAAAAGAGTCGCAATCCCTTTTTAATCAGGTCTTAGTTTCTACAGAGGGCCGTAAGGCAGACCTTACGGACCAAGAGATCAGTCGCAATCCCTTTTTAATCAGGTCTTAGTTTCTACCAGCGTAACATTAGGCGTCGAACCATCGTCGAGGGCCGTAAGTCGCAATCCCTTTTTAATCAGGTCTTAGTTTCTACCGCCAGGCGGCCATCGCCCGTGAGGCGGGCAAGGATTGGTCGCAATCCCTTTTTAATCAGGTCTTAGTTTCTACGCCGCCAAGGCTAATCCGGTCGTAGAAACCAAGCTGTCGCAATCCCTTTTTAATCAGGTCTTAGTTTCTACCAAAGCACTGGTGCTTCCGGTGTCATAAAATCTGACCATGTCGCAATCCCTTTTTAATCAGGTCTTAGTTTCTACTCGGACTCACGCAATTCGAAACAGATCAACGAAATGGTCGCAATCCCTTTTTAATCAGGTCTTAGTTTCTACTTATCATAGTCAATGAGCAAATGTGTGAGCATTTCCACGTCGCAATCCCTTTTTAATCAGGTCTTAGTTTCTACCCTTACCTTTTTCGGCCTTGGTTGTCAAGGCCTGGGAAGGCCGTTTTCATGGACCCCCCACCCCCCATCCCCCCTATCTCTGAAATTTCACGAATTAACATGTCATTTTTTAGTGATTTCATATAGATAACCTTTCAGGGATGATTTCTTTACGCCTGAATGATTTCAATAAGTTACAAGCCTGACCTCACATCGGTCCATATCCATGTAAAAATTAATCTATTTTCCTTTTTAATATCCGAATTTCCCGCCCCTTTACGGGGGCGAAGATTGTATCAGCCGCGGCGGGCAGGCACGGGGGCCTGCCCAATAAGCGCTAAGTTAATTTAGAATAATCAACATACTTAGATAGTTGGGAAATACGCTCACGGTGTCTCTCAGACAGTAATTCAACTATCTCGTTCCATTGCTTAAGCATCGCGTCAAGCGGTAGGTTGGGCGTGATCGCCCGCTTAACTTCCTGAAAAACAAAACTGAATTCACGCCATACACTTCGATACCGCCCGCTCCGCCAAGACGTACCCCCAGGGGGAAACGGAAGATGCGCATTCGATAATTTTTTCAGTTAAAAGGGCTACCAACAGCTTGCCGTAAAGCCAGGCCTTAGCGCTGTCATCGCTGTGTTTGGGGAGATGTCCGAGTTGGGCGATGGATTTGAATCTTTTAAAAACTAACTCCACTTGCCACCTAACCCTATACCATTCTAGGATTTCAGTGGCCGTAAACGAGTCTTGGGGGTAATTGGTAAACACGATGACATATTTTGCATATTCCAAAGTTTCCGGCTTTATTTTCTGCCCCTTCTTTTGCCCATTCCTCATGATTTGTTTGTGAGCCAACTTTATCGCCTCGTTGCTTTTGCGGATTAGACATATTCTGCCGGCCACGGTTTCTTGGTTACGGTTAGGAATCAATACCTCCCACGACCTCACCGTCCCAGGCTTCTCCACCGTCGTTACATTCTTCAGCAGGAAAAACGGACGGCCTTGACTATCCAGAATAGGAAGCGCCCCCGAATTCACCCTGACTATAACGTAGGCGCTTCTCGAGGCGACATGATGAATCCCGGAGGCCTTCGAGTAACCTCGGTCGGCTATAATATAGTCCCCTTTTTTTATTGAATATTGAAAGAACGACTCGCCGGTTCCACTTCCTTTAGTCATCGTAATCTTGAAAAAATCACAGGCCAGAGACGGAATTTTAACGCTATAATGTATCCGCCACTGACTGCCCGTCTGGCCCGGTTCTTTAACAATAGTCGCATCAAAAAGCCTGGCTTCAAAGCCCTTGGCCATACTTAAGGTCACTCCACGCTCTTCGAACAAGGATATACACAAACGGTGAAGCCAGTCCTTGGCCTTCCTGAGGCGTCCTAAAAAAGCTACATCGGAAATATCGGCCAGATCGGCCAATTTTGCCCTAGCTACCGTTTCCCGCATGGAATAGCCGCACCCAACATGGAGCAGCAGTGTTCGTAGGTAGTTCTCCGCATCTTTGTCTTTGCGCAACCCCTTGAGCGCATCCGTGGCCGAGGCCATTTCAAACCAGTTAACAGGAAAGAAAGACAATAAAACCGGCTAATCCTCCTTCATTTCTTAACCCCCATCATTGGCATGAGGGAAACATAAGTTATTTTTAAATATATGTCAATGTAATTAACTTAGCGCTTATTGGGGTTCGCCCCTACGCTTGGTAACCTGGGCTACGACTCGGTCGTCCCTGACGGGATTGTTACTCGCGCCCGGGCCGGGCGTGGGCACGAGGCGTAAAAAAGACCTGAATAAGCTTGAAAATATATGAAGGTTCAGATCGGGATGACCTTCAGGTCCCCGAGGAGCCCGATTTTATCCCCGAGGACCACCGCCGCTCCCCGCACGCCGGTCACGGAGAGGACCCATTCCAGGGCCGGTTCGATATCCGTGGCCCGGCAGACCCGATTGCCCAATCCCGTGGCCGCGGCGTCGGCCAGGCCGGCTGAATCGGCCAGGACCGTGGCCGCGTCGGCTCGACCCAGACTCAGGGAATGTCCTATGGCCCCGGAGGACGTGCCCACGCCCGCCGGCATCCGGTCCGGACCGATGACCAGGGCCAAACGCAGAGACAGGGGTGATTCCCCGGCGAAAAGGCCTATTTTCACCTCGACGGCCGCGTCCAGAAAGATGTCGCCCCCGTTTTCCACAATTACGCCTTGGGGGGATAAGGGCTTGAGCCCACGGCCGACGAATTCGGCCAGGGCCCCGGCCACCGCGGCCATGGGGCCGACCCCGGCCCGCCGGCCGGCGTCGAGCATTTCCCTGACCGGGACCGGGGCCAGAGGATTAGGGGGCAGAGGAGAAAGGCTGGTCAGGAAATCCGGCTGCCGCTCAGCCCATTTTTCGATGCGGTCCCGGCCCAGAACAACCAGGTCATGGGCTTGGACGGACAGGTCCCGCTCGGCCCGGATATATAAATCGGTCTGTTTGACCTTAACGGAGAAACCGGTCAATCCGCCGGCCCGGATGCGGCGGCGATAGGCGGGATCGGACCCGGTATGGTAAGCAGGCATTAAAACCTTTGTTTTTCAGCCGGTAAACCTCCGGCCTTTCAGGAATACTTGAAGGTGACGGCGTTTTCTCCCAAAAATTCCTTGGCTTGGCGGAGGAGGCCCCGGCTGGGTTGAACACCGTCATTAAGTTTGAGCACGGCCATGCCCCGGCCCGGCAGATTGATGTTGACCAGGACCGGGGTCCGGCCCGGGTGGCTGGCGACAATTGATCTGAGGGTATCCAGGTCTTTCCGCTCCAGGGCCGGGGCGGAAAGGTTAAAGACCACCCGGGCGGCCATTTTTTCCAGGGCTTCTTCCAGCGGCAATATTTCCTTGGCCTTTATCTTTTTAGAAGACATGGCCCCTTTTTCGTCAACGGTCAGTTCTCCGGAGACCAGCACCGGCCGGTCGCTTTCCAGGTAGGGTTGCGCGGTCCGGTAGAGATCGGGGAAAACCAGGACCTCGACCAAGCCGGTCAGGTCTTCCAGGGTGACGAAGGCCATGCGGTCGCCCTTCTTGGTCAGCTTGGGCTGAACGTTGACGACCACGCCGCCGAGGCGCACCGGGGCTTTATCCGGCAGGTCCTTGATCTTTTCGGCGTTGGTGTTGGTCAATTCGGCCAGGTCTTGTTCGTGCCGGGCCAAAGGATGGCCGGTGATGTAAAAGCCCAAGGATTCCTTTTCATAAGCCAAGCGAACGGTCTCCCGCCACTCGGGCACGCCGGGCCAGCGAATGGGGGCTTGTCCTTGAACCTCGTCGATGAAGGCGAAGAGATTGGTCTGCCCCTGGTCGCGCTCCCGCTGAAGCTTGCCGCCTCGATCCAGGGCCTCGTCCAGAGCCGCGGCCATTTGGGCCCTGGAAACACCGGTCGAATCGAAAGCGCCGCATTTGATCAGGGCTTCGATGACCCGGCGGTTGACTTTTCGATGATCCACTCTTTCACAAAAATCAAACAGATCGGTGAAAGGTTTCTCTTTTCGGGCCTCGACGATGGCTTCGATGGCCGATTGCCCCACACCCTTGATGGCGGCCAGGCCGAACCTGATCTGATCGTCGACCACGGTGAAGTTCTCCCGGCTTTCGTTGATGTCCGGCGGCAGAACGACAATGCCTTTTTCCCGGCATTCGTTGATTAAACGGACGATTTTATCCTGGCTGTTCACTTCACTGGTCAGCAGGGCGGCCATGAACTCGGTGCGGAAATGAGCTTTGAGATAAGCGGTCTGAAAGGCGATCAGGGCGTAGGCCGCGCTATGGGACTTGTTGAAACCGTATTCGGCGAAATTGGCCATCAAATCGAAAATTTTGGCGGCCTTTTCTTCATCGATTCGCTTGGCCCGCGCGCCCTCCATGAAGCGCCCCCTCTGTTTGGCCATCTCCTCGGGGATTTTCTTGCCCATGGCCCGGCGGAGCAAGTCGGCTTCACCCAGGGAATAGTCGGCCAGGCGGCTGGCGATCTCCATGACCTGCTCCTGATAGAGGATCACGCCGTAAGTGTCTTTGAGGATCGGCTCCAATTCGGGCAGCTCATACCGGATTTCGATCTGGCCGTGCTTGCCTTGAATGAAGTTGTCGACCATGCCGCTTTTGAGCGGACCCGGTCGGTACAAGGCCACCAGAGCGATGACGTCTTCGAATCGGCTTGGTTTCAATTTGACCAGGATTTCCCGCATGCCCGAACTTTCCAGTTGGAACACGCCGGTGGTGTCGCCGGAACCGAGCAGTTCATAAGTTTTTGGGTCTTGCAGGTCCAAATCGGCCGGATCGATCGGTATGCCTCGGGCCTTAAGCAATTTGAGCACATAGTTGATCAGGGTCAGGGTCTTAAGTCCCAGAAAGTCGAACTTGATCAGGCCGATTTCTTCGACGCCCTTCATGTCGAACTGGGTCACAACCACCCGGTTCTGTTCTGAGTTATGTTCAGCGGAAACGCAATACAGGGGCAGATAATGGACCAGGGGTTTGTCGGCGATAACCACCCCGGCGGCGTGGGTCGAGGCGTGTCGGGGCAGGGCTTCCAAGGCTTGGGCCGCTTTCAGAAGTTTGCCCACCTGGGGATTTTCCTGGGAAGCCTGGAGTAGCCGGGGTTCCTCGGCCATGGCTTCGGCCAGGGTGATCTTGAGTCGATTGGGCACCATTTTGGCGATCCGGTCCACTTCGCCGTAAGGCATGCCCAAGGCCCGGCCGACATCCCGAATGACGGCCCGGGCCTGCATCTGGCCGAAGGTGATGATCTGGGCCACGTGATCCTGGCCGCCGTAACGCTCGGTGACGTACCTGATGATCCGCTCCCGACCCTCGGTACAGAAATCCACGTCGATGTCGGGCATGGATACCCGCTCTTCATTGAGAAAACGCTCGAAAAGCAGACCATAGCGGATAGGGTCCAGGTCGGTGATACCCAAGGCATAAGCGACCAGACTGCCGGCGGCCGAGCCGCGTCCGGGTCCGACCGGAATATCATTTTGCCGGGCGTGGTTGATGAAATCGGCCACGATGAGAAAGTACCCGGCAAAGCCCATTTTGATAATGACGTTAAGCTCGCGTTCCAGGCGATCCCGGTAACGCCGGATTTTGGTTTCATCAAAATCCTGTTTTTTCCTAAGGTCTTCAAGGCGTTTTTCAAATCCGGCCCTGGTTTGGGAAATAAGCCGGGAATCCAGGCTTTCCCCTTCCTCCAAGGGAAAATCGGGGAAGTGATAGTGCCCCTTGGGCAGGTCGACCTGGCACATCTCCGCCACTTTCAGGGTGTTGGCCGCGGCGCCCGGGAAGTCTTTAAACAGGCCGGTCATTTCCTCCGGTGACTTGAAATTGAACTCCGGCGTCGGGAACTTCATTCTGTTTTCATCTTCTACGGTCTTCCCGGTTTGGATGCACAGAAGAATATCGTGAACCTCGGCGTCGGTCTTATTGAGATAATGACAGTCATTGGTGGCGATGAGCGGCAGGTTCAAGTCCGAGGCCAACCGTAAAAGCCCCTGGTTGACCAGGTCCTGTTCGGCCATGAAATTTCTCTGGACTTCCAGGTAGAACCGGTCTTCGAAGATTCCGGCGTAACGCCGGGCCGCCTTCAGAGCCTCTTCCTCGCGTCCCATGAGGATCAAGCCGGGAATCTCTCCCTGGAGGCAGGCCGACAGGGCGATCAAGCCTTTATTATACCGTTCCAGGAGATCGAAATCGATCCTGGGCTTGTAATAGAAGCCCTCCAAATTGGCCAGGGAAACCAGCCTGGTCAGGTTTTGGTAGCCTTCATTATTTTGGGCCAAAAGGACCAGGTGGTTAAGGGGGTCCTTGGGGTCACGGCGATGACGGCCTCTCGGGGCCAGATAAACCTCGCAGCCGATGATGGGATTGATCCCCGCCTTGCGGGCTTGCTTATAGAATTTCAGGACGCCGAACATATTGCCGTGGTCGGTGACGGCCACGGCCGGCATGTGATAATTCTTGGCCGTCCGGACCAGGTCCTCGATCCGGATGGCCCCGTCCAGCAGACTGTAAGCGGTGTGGACGTGAAGGTGGACAAAGGAAGAGGCCGGGCCGCTCATTTCATTCCCACTCGATGGTGCTGGGCGGTTTGGAGGAAATGTCGTAAACCACCCGGTTGATGCCCCTGACCTCGTTGATGATCCGGTTGGAGATCACGGCCAGGACCTCGTAGGGCACCCTGGTCCAATCGGCGGTCATGGCGTCCAGGCTGTCGACCACGCGGACCGCGGCCACGTTTTCATAAGTCCGCAGGTCGCCCATCACCCCCACGGTTTTAACCGGAAGAAAAACGGCGAAATACTGCCAGACGGACCGGGCCAGCCCGGCTGATCTGATTTCTTCCCGGACAATCGCGTCGGCCTGCCTCAGGACGCGCAATCTTTCCTCGGTGACTTCACCCACAATCCTGACGGCCAGACCCGGACCGGGAAAAGGCTGGCGCCAGACCAACTCCTCGGGCAGACCCAAACGGGTCCCGACTTCCCGGACTTCGTCCTTGAAAAGCTCCCGCAAGGGCTCCACCAGCTCCAGATTCATTATTTCCGGCAGGCCTCCCACGTTGTGGTGGGACTTGATGGTGGCCGAAGGACCCTTGAAGGACACCGATTCGATGACATCCGGGTATAACGTCCCCTGGGCCAAAAACTTGACCTGGCCCAGTTTTTGGGCTTCGGCCTCAAAGACCCTGATGAATTCCCGACCGATCACCTTCCTCTTTTCTTCCGGGTCCACGATGCCAGCCAGTCCGGCCAGAAAATCACCGGACGCATCCACGTGAATCAGGTTTATTTTGAACTTGTCCCGGAAAAGATTGACCACAAATTCGGCCTCGCCCAACCGCAACAGCCCGTTGTCGACAAAGATGGCCGTAAGTTGGTCCCCCACGGCCTGATGAAGCAGGGCCGCCGTGATCGACGAATCCACGCCGCCGGACAGGGCGCAGATGATCCGATCCCGGCCGAGACGTTCCCGGAGCTGGACCACGGTCCGTTCGATGAAATTGGCCATGGTCCAATCAGGGTTCAGCCGGCAGACCCGAAAAAGAAAGTTGGCCAGAATATCCTTGCCTTTAGGGGTATGGACCACCTCGGGATGGAACTGCACCCCGAACAGGCGGCCGGACCGGTCACGCATGGCCGCGATCGGGGAGTTTTGGCTGTGGGCCATGGCCGTAAAATCGGGAGGAAGGGCCTGGATGCGGTCGCCATGGCTCATCCAGACGCCGATTGATCGGTCCTGATCGCCTAGTCCGGCGAAAAGGCTCCCGGATTCATCTATAGACAGGCGAGCCGGTCCGTATTCCCGGCGGGTCCCGGCCGCTACTTCCCCGCCCAAAAGGTGAGTCATCAACTGCATCCCGTAACAGATGCCCAAAACCGGCACGCCAAGTGCGAACACTCCAGGGTCGAGGCTCGGAGCATCCGGTTCATAGACCGAGGCCGGACCGCCGGACAGGACAAGGCCGCCCGGTTTAAGGGCTCGGATGGTTTCCAAATCAATGGTGCAGGGGTGAATCTCGGAATAGACCTTGAGCTCCCGAATGCGCCTGGCGATAAGTTGGGTATATTGGGAGCCGAAATCCAAGATAATGACTCTTTGTTCCGATTCGGCCGCGGTCATGCCCGTTTCTCCATTAATCAAGATCGGCCCTTTCCGACAAAGAAGGGGAGCGGGCCGGCTTTTTTACCTGAGTCGCCGTTTCGACAGGTTCCGCGATCGGGCCCCTTAGAGCTGTCCTGCCGGTCTAAAACTGCTCTAAGCGGTAGTTGGGGGCTTCCTTGGTGATGATGACGTCGTGCACGTGGCTTTCCTTCAAGCCGGCCGAGGTGATCCGGGTAAAGACCGTTTTGGTTCGGAGCTCTTGAATATTGCGGCAGCCCACGTAGCCCATGCCGGCCCGAACGCCTCCGACCAGTTGGTAAACGCTCTCGGCCAGGGGTCCCCGATAAGGGACCCGTCCGACGATACCTTCAGGCACGAGTTTTGACTCGGACAAAGCCGGTTCCTGGAAATACCGGTCCTGGCTGCCTTCCCGCATGGCCTCGATCGAACCCATCCCCCGATAGACCTTGTAGGTCCGGCCTTGAAAAAGAATGGTTTCTCCCGGGCTTTCATCGGTCCCGGCGAAGAGGCTTCCGACCATAACCGTCTGGGCCCCGCCGGCCAGGGCCTTGGTCACGTCTCCGGAAAATTTGATTCCGCCGTCGGCCAGAATGGGGACGCCATGTTCATCGCCCAACTTGGCGCATTTCATAATGGCGGTCATCTGAGGCACACCCACACCGGCGACAATCCTGGTGGTACAGATTGAACCCGGTCCGACTCCGACCTTGATCCCGTCAGCGCCGGCTTTGATCAAAGCCAGAGCGCCTTCAGGGGTGGCCACATTGCCGGCGAGCAATTGGACCTCGGGAAACGCATCCTTAATGACTTTTACGGCCGCGATAACCGCGTCGGCGTGACCGTGGGCCGAATCGACCGCGATGACGTCGACCCGGGCCGAGACCAGGGCCGCCACCCTCTCCAGGCAGTCGGCCCCTATGCCGACCGCCGCCCCGACCCGCAGCCGGCCGAAGGAATCCTTGCAGGCATGAGGATACTTTTTGACTTTTTCAATGTCCTTGATGGTGATCAGACCCTTGAGCCGCTTGTGTTCGTCCACGACCAGGAGCTTTTCGATGCGGTGTTTGTGCAGCAGGACCTTGGATTCCTCCAGGGTGATCCCTTCCGGGACGGTCACCAGATTGTCCTTGGTCATAACTTCGGAAACCGGGCGCTCGTAATCCGTCTCGAAACGCAAATCCCGGTTGGTGACAATGCCAACCAGTTGCTCGCCCTTGACCACCGGGACGCCCGAAATACGGTATTTCCCCATTATTTCCAGAACCTCGTGAACCCGTTGCTCAGGCTCCACCGTGACCGGGTCCACGATCATCCCGCTCTCCGATTTTTTGACTTTTTCCACCTCGGTCGCCTGGCGGGCCACGCTCATGTTCCGATGTATGATGCCCAATCCGCCTTGTCGGGCCATGGTAATGGCCGTATCGGCTTCGGTGACCGTGTCCATGGCCGCGCTGACCAGAGGGATGCTCAGACGGATTTGCCAGGTCAAATTGGTGGACAGGTCCACTTCCGAGGGCAGAATCTGTGAATAGGCCGGGACCAGCAACAAATCGTCGAAAGTCAGCCCTTCATCCCACAAACGTTCCATGGCCATATCAGATACTCCTTCGCCCCGCGGCCGTCAGCCAGAGGCCTTCCAGAAGGCCGGCGTCGCTGGCGACCAGGCTGGTTGCTTCAAAAAAATTCATTATTTCCATCGTCACGGTTGCGCCGGCGATGATGATGTCGGCTCGATCTTCGGGCAGGCCAGGGATCATGGCCCGCTTGACTCTGGGCAGAACAATCATTTTTCTGAACAAACCGTGTAAAATCCCGCGGTTCAGTCTGAAATTGTTAATCAATTCAGGATCATAGGCTTTCAGTCCTTGGGCCATGGCCGCCAGGGTGGTCACGGTCCCGGCGGTGCCGACCAGTTCCCACGGGTTTTGAACCTTTTCCGGCCAGTTCGAAAGGGCTTGACCCAGAACCGCGGAGACCTCGGCCTGCATGGCCGCAAGCTCCTCCTCACGAGGCGGGTCCGAAGCCAGGTACTTTTCAGTTAAATCAACGGCGCCCAGCTCCAGACTTAAAGTTTTTCGGACAAGCCCCCGGCCGACGAGGATGAATTCCGTACTCCGGCCTCCCAAGTCAAAAATCAAAGCTTCCTCCGGGATAGGAGCGAGAGCGGTCATCACTCCGGCCGCCGTTAATTCAGCCTCCTGCAAACCCGTCAGCATCATGGTTTCAAAGCCTAATTCCCTCTCAATCCGCGCCAGAAACTCCCGCCCGTCCAACGCTTGCCGCACGGCCATGGTCGCTCCGACCAGCACCCGCTTGACCCCCAGGGCCGAGAGACACCGCCGATAATCCTCCAACACCTTCCAGGTCCTCTCCACGGCCCGGGGAAGAAAGGGACGGCCCGGACGAAGGCCCTGCCCTAAACGGCTCGCTTCCTGTCTGACCAGAAACCGTCCGATTTCATTCCCTTGGACTTTTGCCGCCAGAAGGCGGACCGTGTTGGAACCCAAATCTATGGCCGCAACAGGGGCAGGCGTCATACTTGAAGGCTGGCCACACCTCGGACCCGCAACCGGGCCGGGGAAAATATCGTCTTTCATAACAGAAGGCTTGACCATAAGCAAGGCCTTTCTCTTGACCGCCTGGTCCCATTATCCTCCATCAGCTCGGACCCCGCAATACTTGGCCGACCGAGTCCGGACCCGGCCATCTTCATGACAATATATAGATAACATTATGAAATTACGTTGGAATTCCGACGATACCTTGACCGGTTTCATCTTGACGGCCATAATGAATGAATATAGAGGGCAGGCATGACCGTCGACAGGAAGTCCCAAATATTTGAACACTTCGCCGGCTCGGCCTTGGGCGCTTTTATCGGGGATGCCTTGGGCATGCCGGTGGAAGGTTGGCCCCCTTCAGCCATCCAGCGGGAATTCGGCCTTCTGGCCGAGCTGGTCCCCGGCCGATTTCCGGCCGGCAGTTACACCGACGATACCGAGATGATGATCTCCATTTTGGAGGCCTTGGTCGAAACCGGCCGATTCGACCCGGAACTGACCGCCCGGAAATTTCTGGTCAATTTTCACCCGGAACGGGGCTACGGCCCACGGATCTATGGAATTATGGACCGTTTGGCCGCCGGGGAGCCTTGGGACCGGGTGGGCACGGATTCCTTCGGTAACGGCAGCGCCATGCGCGTGGCCCCCATCGGGTTCTATTATTATGATGACCTGACCGAACTGGCTAAAGCGGCCGTGGGCCAGGCTTCCATCACCCACAAACATCCAGAGGCCTTGGCCGGGGCGGTCATGCAGGCCGGGGCCGTGGCCCTGGCCTTGAAGTCCGGTCTGGAAAAGAAGCCCGTTCAGGCGGAAGACTTCTTGTCCACCCTGGCCGATTTAGCGGCCGGATACGACGAAAATTCGGCCGGGCGCCTCCTCGGCCTGACCCGTCTCCGGCCGGGACCCCTGAAAGACCTCATCCCCCAAATCAGGTCCCTTTTTCGCTGCAACGTCAAGGCCATCGAAGCCGTCCCCCCGGCCATCGCCTCGTTTCTTTTGACCAAGGATTTCCGACAGGCCGTGGTGCTGGCTGTCAATTTGGGGGGAGACACCGACACCTTGGGGGCCATGGCCGGGGCCACGGCCGGGGCCTATTACGGATTGAGCGGGCTGCCCCAGGCTTGGCTCGATGTCCTGGAAAACGGCCCCCTGGGCCGGGACCATGTCCTGGATTTATGCCGCCGGGCCGCGAGAAACAAAGCCGAGGCGATGGGTCAAGACCAGGGCTGACCGCCTTCAGCCCACCCTGAACCCAAAATCCGGGTTGACTTGAACCCCAGGGGATGTTACAAGAATATTGAAATCAAGGGAGGCCCTGTCTTCCTAAAAAGCGCCGCTAGCTCAACTAGGCAGAGCAAATGACTCTTAATCATTAGGTTGTAGGTTCGATTCCTACGCGGCGCACCAAATATTTCAAGGGGTTACGGAAATTAACCGTAGCCCTTTGCTTGTTTCGGCGATAATTTGGCCAAGAAACATTTCAAAAGCGGCTGGAAGGGACGGCGGGCGATATGGATACAGGATTGTTTCTATTGAGTTGGACGCCGGTGGTGCTCCTGACGGTGCTGGCCGTGTTCTTGAGGTGTTCGGCCCTGGAACTTTCGATATACGGGTTTTTTTTCGCCCTGGTTTTGGCGGTGGGCTTTTATGAAACCCCATTGATGGTGGGGCTGCTGGCGGCCTGGGACGGCTTTTTGACCACGCTGCCGCTGCTTCTGGTCATCATGGCCGGCATACTGCTTTCCAGCCTGCTGATGACCACCGGGTCCCTGACCAGAATCGTGGAATGGTTCAAGGGCGGCGCTGGGGACGCCCTGGGCCGGAACATGCTCATCACTTTCGGCGTGGGCAACTTCATGGAAGGGACGGGGGTGATCGCCGAGCCCGTGGTGGCGCCCATGCTGCACGCGGCCGGGGTCTCGCCGACCGGCGCGGCCGCTCTTTCCATCATCGGGTACGCGGGACTGATGACCTTGGAAATGGCCGGGATTATCGTCACGGTGTTGGCCTTGGTCACGGGGCTGCCGGTTCGGGACCTGGGTCTGGCCGCGGCTTGGCTGTCCATTCCGGCCACGTTGCTCATGGCCCTGTCCGCCCCCTTCTTTCTGCCCAAAGGAACCGGCGGCGGGCGCGGTTTGGCGGCGGCCCTGGCCGTGGGTCTGGTTCTCGGCTTCACGGCCCTGGCGGCGGCCTGGTTCGTGGGCCTGCCGGTTTCCGGCACCCTGGCGGGCTTGGCGGTCATTCTGGCGGTGGTGCTTTGCGGCTCGGGCCGGCTAAGTTTCCGGGGGGGAATTCTGAGAGACCTGGCTCCATTTCTGTTCCTGATCGTTTGTCTGTTTTCGGTCAACTCCATCCCCTTCTTGAGGGTCCTGACCTTCGAACGGCTTTCGATCCGGGTCCAATTGATTCCGGTTCACACCATCACCTTTCGGCCGTTTTTTTCCGCGTACCTGTATATCTTCCTGGCCTGCCTGATGGCCGCCGGGCTGCAGCGGGTGCCGGGGGACAGGTTGAGGTCGATTTTCCGGACGGCTCTTCAAAAGGGCGGGCGGGCCTTCGCGGCCATGGGCCTGTTCGGAGCCATGGGCCAAGTCATTTCCTACACGGGGTATATGCCAGACTTCCAGAACATGGACTCGGCCCATAACATCCCCTGGATCATCTCCCAAGGCCTGGTCCGGTTCACCGGGGAATTCTACCCGGTCTTCGTCCCGTTCCTGGGTTGGGTGGGGACCTTTCTGACCGGGTACGGCGTGGCCTCCCTGATGCTTTTCAGCCAGCTCCAGGTCCAGGCGGCCTCTCTTTTGGGGACGTCAGGGATCTGGCTGGCCGCGGCCTTGGCGGTGGGCAGTTCCATAGGGTCCATCTCGTCGCCCTTCAAGATCGCCCTGGCCACTCCCATGGTCGGGGCGGTGGGGAAGGAAGGGAACATTTTACGCACGACCATCCCCTTGGGGATCGGCGTGTCGTTTCTGGTCGGCCTGGTGGTTTGGCTTTTTGCCTGAAAGACCGGGCGGGCCGCCGCATGGAGGAAAAATAAGAGTTCAATGACGACGGATACGATTCTGGACGGATTCATCGCCCCGGCGAGTATCGCCGTGATCGGGGCCAGCGACGACACCGGGAAACCCGGCGGGAAGATTGTGGCCAACCTGCTGGCCAAAGGGTACGCCGGGGAGCTTTTCCTGATCAATCCCAAGTCGCCCCTAGTCCAGGGTCGACCGGCCCTTCCCTCCGTGGGCGATCTGCCTCACGCGCCGGACCTGGCCTTCATCGCCATCCCGGCCCGGTTCGTGGCCGACGCGCTCATGGAACTGGCCGGACGGGGCGTCCGGCGGGTGATCGTGTTGAGCGCCGGGTTCGGCGAGGTGGACGAGGCCGGGCGCCTGGAGGAGGAGCGGTTGGCCGGGATAGCCGATCGTCACGGCATGGTCCTGCTGGGCCCCAACTGTCTCGGGGTGACGAGTCCGGTCCACGCGGGCAAGTTCGCCGGCCTGCTGCCGGAAATGCGGCCGGGCGGGATCGATTTCATCAGCGGTTCCGGGGCCACCGTGGACATTTTGGCCGAGCAGGCGGTGCGGCGGGGACTGGTATTCCACACCTTCATCACGGTAGGCAATTCCGCCCAGACGGGGGTCACGGATGTCCTGGCCCTCTTAGACCAGGGGTATGGCCCGGACAGTTCCAGGCACATCATGTTGTATCTGGAAAAACTGGGTTCACCCCAAAATTTTTTACGCCACGCCAGGAGTCTGGGGGAAAAGGGCTGCCTCCTCATGGCGGTCAAGTCCGGGGTGACCGAAGACGGTCGTCGGGCGGCGGCCAGCCACACCGGGGCCATGGCCGCCAACGACACGGCCATTCAGGCCCTTTTTGACAAGGCCGGCCTGATCCGGGTGGATAGCAAACTGGACCTGGTGGATGCCGCCACCGCCCTGACCCTGGCCAAGGGACGATACGACGGCCGGCGGGCCTGCGTGGTCACGGACGCGGGCGGACCCGGGGTCATGACCACGGACGAACTGAACCGCCAGGGGCTCGAAGCGCCCCGCCTGAGGCCGGAAACCCGTCGAAAACTGGCCGAGTTGCTGCCGCCCGGCGCCGGGGTGAACAACCCCGTGGATTTGCTGCCCTCGCGCACCCCCGAACAGGTGGCCCGAACCCTGGAGATCATCGCCCGGGAGGAGGCCGAGGCCATCGACTACATCCTGATCCAGATCGGCAGCCCCGGCTTTACGGACAACTGGCCGGTGTACGAGGCCATCATCGAGGCCATGGACCGCCTGCCCCTGCCGATCTTCCCCTCTTTTTCCACTTCCATTTCGTCGGCGGAAGCGCTTTCGCGGTATCGGGCCGCGGGCCGATGCCATTTCGAGGATGAAGTCTCCATGGCCCGGTCCGTCGGCCGTATGGTCAACCGGCCCCGGTTATCGGCCCCGGCCCCGGACCCGATCGATTACGACGGAGAAGCGGCGGCCCGGCTTCTGGAAGACATAACAGGCATCGTGCCGCCGGAAGTGACGCGAAAAGTGCTCCGGGCCGCGGGCCTCCCCGCACCCAGGGCAAGGACGGCCGGAACACCGGAGGACCTGGACGGGCTGGAATCGTTTTTTCCCCCGCCCTGGGTCATGAAGGTCATCGGGCCCCTTCACAAGACCGACCTGGGCGGAGTGGCGACCGGGGTGAACCGGGCCGGGGCCGAAGAAACCTTCGACCGCTTGATGAAGGTCCCCGGGGCCCAAGGCGTGCTCGTCCAGGAGACCGTCCCAGGCCCGGAGGTTCTCATGGGCCTGAGCCGGGAAGGAGACTTCGGCCATTTGGTCGCCTTCGGCTTGGGCGGTGTGCTGGCCGAAGCCCTGGGAGACGCGAGGTTCCAACTGGCCCCTCTCTCGCTGGAAGAAGCCGGGCGCATGGTCCGGTCCATCCGGGCCCTGCCCGTCCTCCAAGGCTATCGGGGCCGACCCGGCATGGACCTGGATTACCTGGCCGGCCTCCTGGCCCGGGTTTCCCTCCTGAGCCGCGACGTGCCGAGGATCAAGGAAATGGACATCAATCCCCTCAAGGGAGTCCGCGACAATCTAGTCGCCGTGGACGTCCGCCTCATCATGGATTAAGACCGGGGCCTTGATCTGGAGCCGGTGGCCGAACCTAGGCCGCATCGCCGCTGATCCGGACTTTAGCCGCTTGCAAGCCGAGTAACCGGCATACATATTATTTAATGGTCTTGACAGTCTGAGGGTGAATGTAGTTAACTTATTAATTGCGTGCGCATGCATAATTGGAATCCTCGACCTTAAGGAGAAGGAAACGAAAAAGCCATGCCCGAAGAAACCCTTTTTGCCTTCATGCACAGCGTGATGAAAAAAATGAGGAAAATGGCCGACGGAGAGCTGTATCCGCTGGGGATAAGCCACGCGGAGATGCGGATTCTGATGTTGATCTACTATTATGGCGACTCCAGCCAGGAAGAAATGGTGGCCAGGCTGGGGGTGGACCGCAGCAATGTCGGCCGCTCGCTCAAAAAGCTGGAAAAAACTGGATACATCGTCAGGAAGAAAGATGACCAAGACGGACGCGCCTTTCGTATTCTTTTAACTGAAAAAGGGCGGTCCGTCCGGGACCGGCTCCTTGAAATAAGAAGGAAGATCCAAAAGACCTTTTCCATGGGGATGACCCGCCATGATCTGAGCCATCTAGTTAAGATATTGGAAAAAGCCGACCGCAACCTGAACGGGGCGGACTATCTTCACGTCAAGGATTCCGAAAACAAGGCCTCATGGCCCGATGACGACCGCGTTCGGGAAGTAAAGGAACCGACCGGGTTTTAGGGCGAGGCAGGAAAAGAAACATGGCTACGGGAAAATCAAAAAAGCCGGTCCATTCATCCGGCGATGCGCCGGGCGGCCATGATAATGGACACCACCGGGGCGGACACGGTCCCAGCAGCTTTCGGATGCACGATCCGGAAGTCGTCTTCAGCGAACTGAATCTCCAAGACGGGGATTGCTTTCTTGATCTGGGCTGCGGGCCGGGGGATTATTCGATGCGGGCCGCTACGTTTATCGGGGATTCAGGCACAGTATACGCGCTGGATAAATGGAGGACCATGGTCGAAGATCTTGGGCGGCTGGCTGAAGATCACGGATTTAAGAACATCAGGCCCATGACCGCCGATATTACGGGTCCATTGCCCCTCGAGGACCATGGCATCGATGTTTGTTTGATGGCGACCGTCCTCCATATCATTAACCGGCCGAACGACCGGAAAATACTATTTGAAGAAATCCGTCGCGTTTTAAAACCAAAGGGACGCCTGGCGATAATCGAATGCAAAAAGGAAGACCAGAACTTCGGTCCGCCGAAACATATCCGGTTGTCGCCGGAGCAGGTTGAAGAAGCTATTATAAAATACGGCTTTGAACGGCGAAGCTATGCCGACCTTGGGTACAACTATATCATTCAATTCGGCGTGACCATGGACGACCCGGTTTAAATTCACCGGACCGACAGTCGCCATTATTTTTTTATTACCCAACAAAGACGGTCATTTATCGGCATAAAACCAATAATCCTCAGGGTCGCTCACCCCCGCGCCGGTCCAGGCCGCGATCATCATTACGATAAAAAACGATCGTAACCATCTCCCAAATCGAATCGCCTCCCGCATAAGAATTTTTTTATTTTAACCTTCCCGGCGGCTATACTTCAAATGACAACATATTGAATATTTTGATAAATTTTCTGAATATTTGGAGAGGGCCCATTAAGGGTCTTACTCGAAAAAAAACTTGACAGATATGATTGTTTATCGATAATAAAATATAAAATCTAATATGATATTAGATATGATCGTTAATCAAAAAGGCTGAAAAAGGACCTAACCCATCAATAAATCAAATTTAAACCAATAAGTCGAACGGCCGGGCGATTTTTTATTTTTAACTTAAATGCAACTTGTCCCTTGGGGTTCAAAGCCTCGAAAAAGAGGGGATAAGAAAAGGAGACCGGATAAGACCATGAAGAGGTTAAATTATTCGGCCATTCACGGAGAGAGGTGCTGGCCGGGTGTCGACAGGATTTCTCCCTGCGAAATGGAATGTCCCATTGGTATGGATATACCCAGCTACCTCGTGGCTATATCCCAAGGCCGGTTTCGGGAGGCCTGGGCGGTCATCCGGGAGACCAACCCCTTGCCTTCGGTGTGCGGCCGGGTCTGCCACCATCCTTGCGAACAGGCCTGTAACCGCAACGTCCTTGACGCCCCGGTGGCGATCAGAGCCCTGAAGCGCTTCGTCGCCGACTACTGTGAATCGAACCTTAAAGAACCAATAACCCCGTATGAAATAACCAGAACCGAAAAAGTGGCCGTGATCGGTTCCGGACCGGCCGGGCTGACCGCAGCCCACGACCTGGCCAAACTGGGATTTCCGGCCGTAATTTTCGAAGCCGGTTCGACTCCCGGCGGTATGCTGACCAGATGCCTGCCGGAGTTCATCCTGTCACGCCGGGCGGTGGAAAGGGACATCGGCCATCTAGTCAGCCAAGGGGTTAAAATCAAGACCTCGATGGCCCTGGGCCGGGATTTCGATCTGGATGATTTGAGGGACCGGGGCTTCAAGGCCGTTTTATTGGCCGTCGGGTCTCAGACCAGTCTGGACCTGCCTATAGAAGGCCGTGATTTGAAGGGCATGGAGGGGGCCCTTGATTTTTTAAGTCGTGCCAAGACCGGTGGTCGAAAAGGGATCAAAGGTGATTTGCTGGTTATCGGCGGCGGCAACGTGGCCTTGGACGCGGCCCGAACCGGCTTGCGGCTGGGCTACCAAACGGTTCGACTGGCCTGCTTGGAGCGACGAAGCGAGATGCCGGCCTTCGAATGGGAGATCGAGGCGGCCGAAGCCGAGGGCGTGGTCTTCCACTATGGGCTGGCCCCCCAGAGGTTCCTTGGAGAAAACCGGGTCGGGGGCGTGGAGTTCAGGCGGGTCAAATCTTTGACCAGAGACCCGCAGGGAGGACTGTCGTGGAGTCTCTCCGAAGGTCCAGGGGCTGAACAGACCCTGAACGCGAACCGGGTTGTTGTGGCCATCGGCCAACGTCCCGATCCGGGCTTTTTGAAGGGCCTGGGGCTCAATATCAGGGACGATCAGACCTTCCTGGCAAATGCTCGATGCCATTTGGAGGGGGACGTTTTTTACGCCGGGGATATCAGCAATCCGCGGGGTACGGTCGTGGAGGCCATCCGGGACGGTCGTCGGGCCGCTGAAGCCATCACCGCTTTTTTGTCAGGCAAGGGCCTTGGTCAAAACGAGCGGATTCATCCGACCAAAGAGCCTTTTCTGCTTAATAAAAAGGACAAAAAGAGGCTGCGGGATTTAATCCCGGTCAGGGAGCTTTGGGAGGTAACCAGGCTGCCTTTGAAGACGCGTCCGCGGAGCCTGGAGGAAGTGGAGGTCGGGTACAGCGTTTTTCAGGCGGTCCAAGAGGCCAAACGGTGTCTTAATTGTCGAACCTGCTTGAATTGCATTCTGGAAAGGAACCAGGTCTGCTTCGAGCAGAGCACCCGTTTATTGGCATAAACGAGGAGGAGAGTCGAAGAATGTGTCAATACTGTGAACAGTACGGAGACGGTGGAATCTGGTATCTCAATCCGAAAAATTTCGGACGGCAACTTTACCGGCGGAAGATGCCCGGCGAAAAATATGTGCCGGACGCCATTTCCTACCGTAAGACCAGGGAGGCCGTGGTCAGTGCTTTCGACGAGGCCAGACTGGCTCGGGACGAGGAGAAGATCGTCGACCTGAAAAACCAGGTGGACAAGCTTTATGAAGAGAACGAGCCTCAACAGGTCCTGCCCTTGAAGGATGCCATTAAGGTGGCCCGACTGGCCAACCCGGTGACCACCATGTCCTGTATCTGCCGCAAGATGCTTCGGGCCAAGGACGAAAGGTCACCGGACGAGTATTCCTGCACCGGCCTGGGCGTGGGCATGTTCAAGTGGGAGCGTTGGCCGGAAAGGTACAGAGGCGGGGTTAATTTCACCAGTAATGAAGAAACGGCCGAATGGCTGACCAAGTGGGACAAGGCCGGCATGGTTCATATCATCATGGTCTATGGGACTTCCCACGGCGGACGCCCTTTTGTCGGCGGAATCTGCAACTGCGATTACCCGGTTTGCGAACCGATCCGGCGACGGCTTGACTTCAGCATCCAACACGCCCTTTTAAAAAGCCATTACGTGGCCAAGGTGGACTACGATCTTTGTAACGGGTGCGGCATTTGCGCTCAGCGCTGCCAGTTCGGGGCCATCAAGATGGAAATCACCCAGAAAAAGGCCAACATAGACATGTTCAGATGCTTCGGCTGCGGCGTTTGCGAGACCGGCTGTCCGCGAGGGGCCATAAGTCTGCCGCTGAGAACTGAAATTCCGGCTTTGGCTGAGGAGTGGTGAGCGATGCATGTAAAAAAGATTGAGATCGACCATCAGAAGTGTACGACCCCTTATGCCTGCAAACTCTGCCTCAAGGGGTGCACGCAGTCCGTTTTCGTCGTCTTACCGGTCAAGATGGAGAAGTTCAAGGAAACGGACCCTCATGAACCTGGGGCCTGGAAGCTCTTCGCCAAGTACGCCGATCACTGCGTGGCCTGCAACGATTGCGTGGAGCTGTGCCCGGTCAAGGCTATTAACATCATCATTTAATTGATTGAACAGATGGAGACGACTATGAGCGGAGCAACTAGGACCAAGCCCCAGTCTTTTGAATTGGATGAGGAAATGTTAGGTCTCATCGCCCAGGAGTTCTCGCCTGAAAGCATCGCCGCCAAGTTTTGCCAGGCGGCCAGCGGCGGGAAAGACGAGGCGGAAATCCAGGAGACCGGCCGGGAAATCTTTTTCGATTACGGTCGGTCCTTGATGCGACGGACGCTGCAACTGGGAGAAGAGTATCCCGACCGGACTTATGAAGTTCTTCGGGAGGCGGCCGACCGGACCGGCGAATTGACCTTTCCTCTTATTCCCCAGCGCTTCATTGAGATTGCTTATCTGAGCATTCAAAAGATCGTCCTCCTGCCGGTCATCGAAAACAGCGAACGCCGATTGATTTTTCTGGTGGAAAACTGCCGTATATATGACCAGATCAAACAGCAGTGCGGAGAGCAAACCGCTCAGGCCTTGGTCTGCCGGCATGGCTGCCTGGAGGCCATTCGGACAGCCTTTGACGGATTCGGCCTTGATATCGACGAGATGAAATTCGATCTGACTGCTTCCACCAACAAAGAGGGCTATTGTGAATTCGTCGTGTCTCGGGGCAGCGGCGAATTCGAATTTTAAATCGGCCGTCCCGGGTGAAACAAGACTTGATGCTGCTTAAAGGAAAAGTAGCCTTAATCACCGGAGCCGTCGGAGGGTTGGGCCGGGCCGTGGCGGAACGTTTCCTGGCCCAAGGGGCCAAGGTGTCGGTTAACGACCTGAACCCGGCCAGCGTTAGGACCTTGAGCGCCAGGTTGAAAAAATCCGGGGGCGAGGTTCTGGAAGCGCCGGGGAACGTGAGCGTTCAGGCCGATGTCGAGGCCGCCTGCTTAAGGACCCTGGAACGCTTCGGCCGGTTGGATATATTAGTCAATGCCGCCGGGATTCGGGAGGAGGCCGCGTTTACGGAGTTGTCCGGGGCAGAATGGGCCAGGGTGATCGAGACCAACCTCAACGGCGTCTTTTACTGCGCCAAGGCGGCGCAGACGTACATGGTCCGCGCGGGCCGGGGCAAGATCATCAATATAGCCGCGGACGTCGGCGGCCTCATCGACCGGGACCAGAGCCATTACCTGGCCGCGGGTTACGGGGTTCAGGGCCTGACCAAGGCCTTGGCCTCGGAACTGGGCCCTTACAACATCAATGTCAACTGCGTAGTCCCGGATTTCATCTATACGGAAATGACCCGCCGCGTGGCCAAAAACCACGGCATGTATGTCAACGAACTGCGCCACGCGGCCGCGGCCCTGGTCCCTCTGCGCAGGTTGGGCAGACCGGAAGACGTGGGTAACCTGGTCCTCTTCCTGGCTTCGGAGTGGTCGGACTTTATCACCGGCCAGATCATTCACATCAAGGGCGGGCCTTGAGAAGAAGTCCCGGGCGGATGTCATGCATGACGTTTTGGATACCGAGCGATTGGACTATGGCCGGGAAATACCCTGGCCTCAACATTTCAAGGCGGAAATAAGGAAGAGGCTGGGAGCTTATTTAACCGAGCAATTCATCCGGGAAAAAGGTTTCGCAAGCTTGTACCAAAAGGCATATCAGGATATTTGGCCCGACTATCGAGCCTTCGTTCAAGCCATGGCCAACGCCACGGTCATCGGGGCCGAAAACGGGGCCGATCGGGCCTTGGAGAAGATGGCCCGGACCCTGGACGTGGGCGAGTCTCTGCCCACCCTTGGTTCGTACGTCCATCATCTCTGGCCCTTCCCTCTTCCCGACGAGGTCAGGGAGATCATTAACTCGGCCATCGTCGAGGAGTACGCCAGGGAACATCTGCTTGAACATGCCTTCGATGATCATTACCGGGACCGATGGCCGGATTTCATGGCTTTTATCACCGGCATGGCCGACAACATGGTCCAGGGGCTTTTGAATGGGGCCGAGGACATGCTGGCCGCCTTTTATGGTTCTTTTTTGAAAGGGGCACCCCTGCCCGTGGCCAGACGTCGCCCTCTCCTTTTGAAAACGTGGTAGGTGAAGACATTATGACTCAATGGTTCAACGATCCTTATGAAATGTTCAGTTTGCGGGGCCGGACCGCCGTGGTGACCGGGGCGGGCCAGGGAATCGGCGCGGCCGTGAGTCAGACCTTGGCCCGAGCCGGGGCCAAGGTCGCAGTTATTGACGTCAAAGAAGCAGAGGCCCACCGAACCGCCGAAACGATTTTAAAAATTCCGGCTGTCTCCCTGGCCGTCCCGGCCGACGTAACCAAGGAAGATGAAATCGAAGAGGCCAACCGATTGATTCTCGAAAACTTCGGTTGGATAGACATCCTGTTTAACAACGCCGGAGTCCAGGTGGTTGGGCCGGCCGAGGACATGTCCCTGGCCGATTGGCGAAAAGTCCTGGAAGTCAATCTAAGCGGCATGTTCCTCTGCTGCCGCATCTTCGCCGGGGACATGATCAAACGCCGGGCGGGCAAGATCATCAACATGGCTTCGATTCACGGTCTGACGGCCAGCGGGTTGCACCCGGCCGTGTCCTACAACGTCAGCAAAGCGGGCGTGGTCAACTTAACCCGCTCCCTGGCCACGGAATGGGGCCGATACGGCTTGAATGTCAACGCCATCGCTCCGGGGCTGATTAAAACCGAACTGACCGAAAAGAGACTCAACGACCCTATCTTCCATCAAAAAGTCATCGACCGGGTCCCCCTTAACCGGGTACTCTCTCCGGGCGATCTAGTCGGGGCCGTTATCTTTCTGGCTTCCCGGGCCTCGGACATGATCACCGGCCAGACCTTGGTCATAGACGGCGGCTGGCTGAGCCATAGTTGACGATTGGCCGTAGATCGGCGGAAAAATTATCAGATCGACAACCAGTTGACTTATTTAAAAGCATGAAAGGGCGGTTGTCCTCGACAAGGAGGAGAGTAAATGGGGCTGACCCAGGACGATGTTGTCAAGATTCTTAATTATTTAGAGGAATCAAAATTTGATGAGCTGCACTTGGAAACCGGTGACTTGAAACTGATCGTCAGGCGGAAGGGCGGTTCGAATTATGCTCCCGCAACCCAGTTAGTTGAATCGACGCCGGCGCCCGGACGGCCGGGCGAAGCTTCGAAAGAACCAGCCCGTCAGGCCTTGGCAGGCGGGAACGAATCGCCCGCCGCCGCGCCTTCAAGGACCGAAGCCGCCCGGCCGCCGGCTCAGGCGGCGCCCTTGGAAGGAGAAGGCCTGGTCCCCATCAGGTCCACCATGCTGGGCGTATTTTATCGGTCGCCCAAACCGGGAGCGCCGCCCTTTGTCGAAGTGGGATCTCACGTCAAAAAGGGCGAGACGATCTGCCTGATCGAGGTGATGAAGCTGTTTAACGCCGTCGCCGCCGACGTTGAAGGCCGGATCGCTCAAATTTGCGCCGAAGACGGCCAATTAGTCGAATACAACCAGACTCTTTTTATAGTCGAACCATCCGAACTCAAAAAGGTCCGGGAGTAGGCGGCATGAATGGCCTCTCGCGGGTTTTGGTGGCTAACCGGGGCGAAATCGCCGTCCGGATCATCAAGGCCTGCCGAGACCTGGGGATTAAAACCGTGGCGGCTGTTTCCGAAGCGGACCGGGACAGCCTGTCGGCCCGAATGGCCGACCGGGCCGTCTGTATAGGTCCGGCCCGGGTCCTGGACAGTTATCTGAGAGTGGACACCCTGATCACGGCGGCCCGAGGCACGGGGGCGGACGCCATCCATCCCGGGTACGGTTTTCTGGCCGAGCAGCCGGAACTGGCCGAATGTTGCCAAGAAAACGGGATCATCTTCATCGGACCTTCAGCCAAGTCGCTTCGAGAGATGGGCAACAAGCTCCTGGCCAGGGAACTGGTCAAGAGTTGCGGGGTACCGGTCATTCCCGGCTCGGAAAAAGTCCGTGACGGCGAAGAAGCGGCGGCGGCGGCGGAAAAGACCGGATACCCGGTCCTGCTGAAAGGCGCGGCCGGCGGCGGGGGCAGAGGCATCGTCATTGTCAGAACGCCCGAGGAGATTAAAAAAGTATTCGACCTCGTCTCCACCGAACTTCACGCCGCTTTCGGGGACGGCACGATGTATATCGAGCGTTTCATCCCCAACGCCAGGCACATCGAGGTCCAGGTCATCGGCGACAAGTTCGGCCGGGTCGTTCACCTGGGTGAGCGGGACTGCTCGATCCAGCGCCGATACCAGAAAGTGATCGAGGAAGCCCCTTCACCGGCGGTCACGCCGGAACGGCGGCAAAAGATATGGGTGGCCGCCGTGACCATCGCCCGGGAAATCGGGTACGAGAACGCGGGGACGATCGAGTTCATCTTCGACCAGGACGCCGGGCAGTTCTACTTTTTGGAAATGAACACCCGTATCCAGGTCGAGCATCCGGTGACCGAGGCGATCACCGGGGTGGACCTGGTCAAGGAACAGCTTCGGGTCGCCGCCGGTCTGCCGCTGAGTTTTTCCCAGGAGGAGATTCAGATACAAGGTCATGCCATCGAGTGCCGGATCACGGCGGAAATGGCCGAAGCCGGCTTCCGGCCCTGCCCCGGCCGGATCGAGAGCTGGATTCCGCCGGAAAGTCCCGGAATACGGGTGGACACGCATTGCTACCCGGGCTACCTGATTCCGCCTTATTACGATTCTCTTTTGGCCAAGGTCATCACTTCCGGCCCCTCTCGGCCGGAAGCTTTGGACCGCATGAGGTACGCCTTGGAAAACTTTTTGGTCTCCGGGGTTCAGACCACCATCCGGTTCCTGCTTTCGATCATCAATCATCCGGAATACGTCGGCGGCAAAATCAATACCAAGTGGCTGGAGAGCAAACTCCGGGAAAAGGAGGACTCGCAGGAATGAGGACCGTCAACTTTGTGGACACCACGCTCCGGGACGCCCACCAAAGCCTTTGGAACGGCCGGATGACCACGCCCATGATGCTGGCCATCGCGCCGGTCATGGACCGGGCCGGTTTCGAGTCCGTGGACCTGCTGCCCTTGGTTTATATGGACTGGCTGGTCCGTTATCTCAACGAAAACCCCTGGGACCGGATGCGCCTGGTGGCCGAAGCCCTGCCCAACACCCCCTGCATCATCGGCGGGGTCCTGATCGGGTTCGGGACCATTCCGGATTCGGCCACGGAACTTTGGATGAAACGAGTCGCGGACGTGGGGATGCGAATTATCCGCATCAATGAGCCTTATCACGACATGGGCCGGATCACCAAATGCATCCGCTGGTCTCAAGCCGCGGGGCTGACCAACATGGTCGCCCTGATCTTTACGGACAGTCCGGTTCACACTGACGAATATTACGCGGCCAAGGCCGAGCAGATCGCCAAGGACGGCGCGGACATCATCTTCATCAAGGACGTGGACGGCCTGCTCACCCCCGAGCGCACCCGGACCCTGGTCCCAGCCATTTTGAAGAAGATCAACGGGATACCCCTTCAACTCCACGCCCACTGCACCACGGGGCTGGCCCCGATATGCTATTTGGAAGCGATCAAGTTGGGAGTCACCAGCGTGCACACGGCCAACCCACCCCTGGCCAACGGCTCCTCCCAGCCGTCCACGTTGAACGTCCTTCGAAACGCCCGTCGCCTGGGCTTTTCCTCCAATTTGGACGAAAAGGCCCTGGAACAGATCAGGGAGCATTTCGAGTATATCGCCAAGAGGCAAGGTTTCCCCACGGGCGTTCCGGTGGAATACGACGTGGCCCAATACCGGCATCAACTGCCCGGAGGCATGATTTCCAACTACCGGTTCGAGCTTTCCCGGCGCGGACTCGAACACCGACTGGAGGACCTCCTGGAAGAGATCGCCTTGATTCGCCGGGAACTGGGCTATCCGATCATGGTCACGCCGCTTTCCCAGTATGTCGGGGTGCAGGCCATATTGAACATCACTGCGGGCCAACGATACAAAGTCGTTACCGACGAAATCATAAAATACGTTTTAGGCCGTTATGGCGAACTGGCCGCGCCCGTGGAGGAAAGGGTCAGGGACAGGATCATGAACCTGCCTCGGACCCGGGAACTCATGGACTGGGAGCCGCCGCAACCTTCCCTGGAAGAGTTAAGGGAACAATACGGCCTCGGCATCTCCGACCAGGAGCTCTTACTCCGGGTCATGTCCACCAACCAAAGAGCGGTCGACCAGATCCTGGCCGCCGGTTCGATGAAGACCGACTATCCCCGGGGGGACAAGCCGGAAATGGCCTTGATTCAAGAACTGACCAGTCGAGCTGATCAGGATTACGAATACATTCACATCGCCAAGGGAGACTTTTCCTTGACCTTGAAAGGCGGGATACGCTGAAGGGGGAGCCGATGACTTTAAGTTATTTCGATTCCGTAAAGAGGCGCGTTCGAACCGACGATTGGGACTGGGAGAGCCTGGGTCGATCCACCTGGACGAAGATCAAGGAACACATTCTGGCCGGGGACCAAGAACGAGCCGTCGAGCTGGTGGATTACCTGCTGCCCGAAGGGAAGCGGGTCCATGACCTCTTTTGCGACTGGACTTACGGTCTCTTGACCTACGTGGCCGAAAAGTACGGCGAGGAGGAAGTCTACCACATCCAACGGGCCACCGCGGCCCTGGTGGTCGGCGGCCTGCTCAAGGCCATCGAGTCGTTGACGGTTCCGGAGTACGTGGCCCTCCTGGCCGAGACCATGCGCAGCCACCGCTGCGGGCCGGGCGAACTGGGCGATTTCAGGATCGTCGAAGAACAGGACCGTTTCGTCATGTCCTTCGACCCCTGCGGGACGGGCGGCCGGATGAGACGCCGGGGAGAATTGGACGGGACGCCGCCCCGAACGGAACCGCCGCATAATCTGGGGCTGACCAAGCAGCCTTACCCATGGTCCTGGGGCAAGGCCGGGGTGCCTTACTACTGCACTCACTGCTGCATCATGACCGAAATCATTCCCATCGAGGAGATCGGCTATCCGCTCAGGATCGTCGAATATCCGGATGATCCTAAGGGGGAATGCCGCTGGATCATGTATAAAGACAAGGATTTGATCCCGGAGGAATATTTTTTACGGGTGGGTCTTAAAAAAGGCGGGGACTAACTATGTCGCTTTTCTTGATTTTTTTAGTCTTGATCGCGGCGGGTATTCCCATCGCCATCGCCATGGGCATGGTTCCCTTCGGGTACGTGATCATCAGCGGCGACTTCCCGATCACCATGCTCTCTTACAAGATGTTTGACGCCATCGACAACTTCTGCCTGATCGCCGTCCCTTTGTTTATCCTGGGTGGGAATTTGATTACTCAGATCGGCATGACCGAAAAGCTGGTCGCCTTCAGCAACGAACTGGTGGGCCGGGTTACCGGGGGGTTGTCCCACGTCAACGTGGTGGTCAGCACCTTGTTCGGCGGTCTCAACGGATCGGCCGTGGGCGACGCGGCCGCGGTCGGCTCCATCCTGATAAAACCCATGAGGGACTCCGGTTTCAGCAAAGCATACAGCGCCGCGGTCACCGCGGCCAGCGGGACCATTTCCGGCATCATTCCGCCCAGCGTCCCTTTCATCATCTTCGCCACCGTGGTCCCTCACATCTCCATCGGGGCCTTGTTTGTCGGGGGGATAGTGCCGGGAGTCATGGTCTGCCTGCTCCAATGCCTGGCCGGGTATTTTATTTCCAAGCACCGTCATTATCCCAAGATCACCGAACCGTTTCACTTCAGCCGATTTTGGAAAGTAAGCTTGGAGGCGATCCCGGCCCTTATTCTCGTCGGCATCATCATTTTCGGGCTGAGGGGCGGAGTCTTCACCCCGACCGAGGCCGGGTCGATTATCGTAATCTACGCCCTTATCTTCGGTTTTCTCATCTATCGAACTCTAAATTTGAAGTCTTTCTTCTCCATTCTTCGAGAAACCGCCATCACCACCGGCGTCATTTTCCTGGTTATCGGTTCCGCCGGCCCCTTTATGTGGCTCCTGACTCGGATGGGGGCCACCCATACCCTGACCCAGTCTCTTCTGAACCTGACCAGTAATCCGGTCTTGTGGTGGGTCCTGGTGGCCGTCTTTCTTCTGGTCGCCGGCATGGTCATGGACACCGTGGCCAACCTGCTCATTCTTTCGCCCATTGTCTTTATGGCCGCCAAAAACATGGGCTTCGATCCGTTCGTCTCTTCGATCGTCATTGTCATTCTGCTCATTATCGGCACCTCTTCCCCGCCGGTGGGGATATCCCTTTTCGTCACCTGCGCCATTGCCGAGGAACGGATCGAAAAGGCCTCCATCGACGTGATCCCATTCCTGGTGGCCGAAATAATCGTTGTGGTCATTCTCCTTTGTTTTCCGGAATTGGCCAAAATCGTGCCCCGTTTATTCGGCTACATGGTCTGATGAAAAGACGAGACCCTTGAAGGCTAAAGGAAATGTGAAATTTCCATGGTTTGCAGGCCCCTCACGGTTTGAGGCTCCGGGAGTATAAATATCAACCAAACCAACCAACAGAAGGCAGGAGGTCATTATGTTTTTTAAAAGGCTCGAAAGAATCAGCCTGATCGTTGCCGTTCTGGCCATGGCCCTGGTTTTGTCCGGCGGTCCGGCCGGCGCCGCGGACAAGACCTACAAACTGGTCATCGCCCACGGCATCGCCCCGACGGTTACCACTACACCCATGTGGGAACTGATGAAGGAAAAGTTGGAAAAAGAGTCCAACGGCCGCATCCAGGTGGAGATCCATCCGGGCGGATCGCTGTGCAGCGAAGGCACTTGCGTCGAGCAACTGCGTCAAAAGGCCATTGACATGGCCAGCATATCCACCGGCAATTACGGGGCTTTTTCCAATCTTTTTTATGTTTTGGACATGCCTTATCTTTTCGATACTTTCGAGGCGGCCAAACAGGTGGCTATCGGCCCCATCGGAGATATCTTGAAAAAGCGGTCCGAGGAAAAGGACAAAATCAAATGTCTGGCCATTCTTCCCTCTTACGCTTTTCGGAATTTCTACAACAACATCAGAGAGTGCCGCGTCCCGGCCGACACCAAGGGCATCAAGATCAGGACCGTTCTTTCGCCTATCGAAACGAACCTGGTCAAGGGCTGGGGGGCCACACCGCTCAACGTGCCCTGGGCTGAATTGTATCAGGCCCTGCAGACCAAGGTGGTCAACGGCTTCTATATCCCGGACGGGTACACCTATCACCGCAAGTTTTACGAGGTGGTCAATTACTGCACCGAAACCGGCGGACTCTTCAATTTCCACCTCTTTTTTATGGACCTGGACAAGTACAACGACTTGCCCAAGGACCTGCAGCAGTTAGTAGATAAAGTCTCCAAAGAGGTGGAGCTGGCTTCGTTCGACCTGGACCTGAAGTGGAGCCAGGAGGCCAAATCCGAAATGATCAAGGCGGGCACCAAGTTTTATACGCCCACGCCGGAGGAAATGAAACTGTGGAAAGAGCCGGCCATGAAAATCTGGGACATGTTTAAGGCCGAAGTGGACCAGGAGCTTTTGAAAAAAATATTGGACATGCAGAAATAGTTCAGATCAAGCCGCGTGGGGCCTTTGACTTAAATTTGGCAAGACATTGTTTTGGGGGTCGAATCAATCGGCTTTTAGGCCGATACAGGATAGAAAATGGAACTGCTGGAAGCCATCCGGACCCGCCGGAGCATCCGGAAAATGAAGCCCGATCCGATCGAAAGAGAAACGATCCATGAAATCCTGGAGGCGGCCAACCTGGCCCCTTCGGCGGTGAACAGGCAATGTTGGGAATTCGTGGTCGTGGAACGGAGCTACCTGGACCGGATGAAAAAACCCTTGGCCGATTCTTTTCGTCTAAGGGTCGAGGAAGTCACGGAAACGGCCTATCGGGAGGCCTTGGCCGATCTGCCCATCCCCACCGATTCTTCCGGGGACAAGGTCGCCGGCTTGGGGGAATTCTATCGAACTTTGGGCGGAGCCCCGCTGGCCATAATCATCACCGTGCCCAAGACCGAAGACCCCTGGGTCATGTCCAACAACCTGAAAGACGGTTCGGCGGCCATGGAGAACCTGCTCCTGGCCGCCTGGGACAAGGGCCTGGGAACCTGCTGGATGACCGGTCCGCTGAGGCATAAACAGGCGGAGATACTCGACCTCTTGGGCCTGCCCGGGGACAGGGAGATAATCGGGATAGTCCCGCTAGGTCGCCCCGACCATCGACCGCCCGCTCCGCCCAAAGCGGACGTGAAAAGCAAGACCCGGTGGCTGGCTTGATCCAAGATTCAAAAACGGTGATTTTTGTCTGAAGCGGTGCTTACAGTGGAGTGGCTCAGCCTGGCGTGCATGAGCGGAGGCATTTTCTTGGCCGCCGCCTGTCAAGGCCTGGTGGGCTTCGGATTCGGTCTGCTGAGCATCCCGGTGCTGGCTTTATTCTTGGAGATCAAAGGGGCCATCATCATCGCCGTGGCCCTGACCTTTCTCCATTATTTATTGATCACCGGCCGGGACCACAAAAACCTCAAATTCAAAAACACCCTGTTGCTGCTGGTCGGCTGTCTGGCCGGCATGCTGATGGGAGTGTGGATTTTTGTCAACATAGACCAAACAAGTCTTAAGTTCATCGCCGGCGCGACCATAGCGGCCTCGGGTCTGCTTCTCTTATTCGGCTGGTTTCCCAGGCTCGGTCAAGCCGGACATGTCAAAATCATGGTCGGAATTCTCGGGGGGGTTCTGCAAACCATGGCCGGGATGGGCGGCCCCCCTTTCGTCATTTATCTGGCCAGCCAAAATTTACACCCGGAAGAATTCCGCTCGATCATCATTACTTTGTTCCTGGTAATATCCGGCGGAACATTTTTCATATTGTCCTTCACCGGGGTGGCTTCTCATTCACTGATGATCCAGGGGGCCTTGATGTTGCCTTCCCTGATCGTCGGCCATCAGGTCGGCTTGAAGCTGGTCCGGGTGGTCAGCAGCCGAAATTTCCGGCTGATCGTTCATTTGCTCATTGTGGGCAGCGGATTGTCCTTAATCGTGGATGCGTTGCGGCATTTCCTATGAAGAGGATGCTTTAATGCGGAACGTTTTAAAAACAGTCAAATCAGCGGCCGAAGTCAGCTTCACTGTCTCTCAATACCTCTGCGTGGTCCTCATCGTGCTCATTTCCGGGGTGATGTTTATCCAGGTGCTTTTAAGGTACGTCTTCAATTCACCGCTCATGTGGGCCGAAAGTTTGGTCAAGATGTTGCTGATCACCGTGAGTTTTTTAGGGGCGGGCATGGCCGTCAAGCTCCGGGCCCACATGTTTATTTCACTGATCTGGGAACGTTATCCGCCTCAGGTGCAATATGTTATGCAATTAATTTTTGACGTCCTGATCCTGGCTTTCTTCGTGCTCTTTTCCATTTTCGGTTATAAGGCCGCCCTGGCCACGCCGGGTTTCCTCTGGGAGTTCGGCAACCTGCCCAAGAAATGGCTGGTGATGATCCTGCCGGCCACCGGAATTCTGATCTGCATCCAGGCCTTCTATTTGGTTTTGGAAGACCTTTTCGGATCGAAAGAGAAGGAACAATAATTTTTGTTTGTCTTTTTACCAGGTTGACGAATGGATAAATTTTTCGTTTGAGCATTTCAAGGATAAAATATGGCCCGCTTGGAAAAGCTGCCCGAACCCCAGTATTCCCACCTGTTTAATCTGGAGTGTCCCACCTACCCGGACCGGCCTTGG
>Ga0209163_1000677_pt1 | contig 54311 bp, 58 predicted proteins | sample MTBAKSrepl2MetaG_FD_187457 | JGI IMG/M metagenome (GOLD analysis project Ga0209163, IMG submission 187457) | Enrichment culture microbial communities om Arthur Kill intertidal strait, New Jersey, USA, that are MTBE-degrading - MTBE-AKS2 (Arthur... | ecosystem: Environmental > Aquatic > Marine >...
AGCAAGGTTGGTGAAACCCTTGACAAATTACAATTGGAGAAAGAACGTGTCAAAATGATGCAGGTGGCTATTGATGAATACCACACGCTTCCGGCTCAGATAAATGCATTTGTTGAACAGATAAAAGAAATAGGACATAATCCATTCAAGGAATTTTAATAATTAGGATCGGAGGGTTAAGTATGGCAGAAGAGACAAAAGCAACACCAGAGGCTCCGGAAGAACCAAAGGCTCCGGAAGAACCAAAGGCTCCGGAAGCGCCGCCGTTTGAAGGAGCGGTCGTCACCCCTGATTTGCAATTTGTCAATGATATCATCCAGAGTGGCGGCGAGTCGTTAAAAAAATGTTACCAGTGTGCGACCTGCTCGGTTGTCTGTAATCTAGCCCCTGACAATAAACCATTCCCGAGAAAAGAGATGATTTACGCGCAATGGGGCTTGAAAGACAAGCTTTTCCCCAATCCTGATATCTGGTTGTGTCACCAGTGCAGCGACTGCACTGCGCAGTGTCCCCGTGGGGCCAAGCCGGGCGAAGTACTCGGTGCAGTAAGAAAAATGTCTATCGAACATTATTCACCACCTCAATTTTTAGGAAAACTTGTCGGACGACCCGGTGGTCTCGGTCTCCTTATCGCAATCCCTGTGGTAATACTCCTTGGTGTCCTCGGAGCGCTTGGGCACCTCAATCCCCTGAGTGTACCCCGAAACGAACTCGGGCAGCTCGCCTACTCGACGTATTTACCCTCAATATACATTGACGTTATTTATGTGCCTGCATTTATGTTTGCCGTATTCGTACTGGCTATTGGGGTTTACCGGTACTGGAAAGACATGTTGCGAGCAGCGGGCTTAGAGGGAAAGGCTATAAATGGAAATATTTTCAACGCCCTCTTTGATACTATCAGGGAAATCCTGTCACACACCCGTTTTGAAAAATGCGAATTGACAAAGCTGCGGAAGGTTTCGCATTTTATAGTTTTCTACAGTTTCATTGGACTTGCAATCACAACAGCCTGGGCAGTCCTTTATTTATACGGGCCGCCGCTCATGAAATTGTTTGGCATGGAACCATTCAGCTGGATGCTCGGTGAGTCACCCTATCCATTAACAGACCCGGTAAAATGGATTGGCAACGCAAGTGCAATAGGACTTATCTTTGGAATTAATCTTGTTGTACGGTACAGGTTGCAGAATAAGGAAAAGGCTGGACAAGGTGGTTATTATGACTGGCTTCTCATATCTGTCATCTATATCATAGCAGTATCCGGTATTCTTGCTGAGCTTTTGAGAATTGCTGATATTCCGATCGTTGCCTTCCCAACATATTTCATTCATCTTGTCGCTGTCTTTTTCCTTTTTGCATATGCACCGTATTCAAAGATGGCACATATGGTCTACAGGGCAACAGCAATGACCTTCGAAAAGTATACAGAGAATGTGAAATAGCCTATCATATTCAAGGAATATCTCTTATGAAGAAGGGGGTGAAAGGGAAAGGTTGGAAAGAGTCATAGGTAACAGTTGAAAGTCCCGGAAGTTTTCTTCCTGCACTTTTAACTGAGGATAACTCTTAGTTCTTAATGTAATGTGGTTATTCTTAATTAAGGAGGGAAGTGGATGAGTACAATCATTTTATTTGCTTTAGTCTGTGGTGCTTTTGGCGTTGCCTACGCGCTCATAACCGCAGCATGGGTAGTCAAGCAGGATGCCGGGAGCGAGCGCATGCAGGAGATCTCGGGCGCTGTAAAGGAAGGAGCAACTGCGTTTCTTAATCGTGAATATAAGACAGTTGCAATAGTAGGCGTCGTATTAACTATATTATTGTTTTTCCTGGGTCCGTGGGTAGCAATTGGTTTTGTCATCGGGGCATGCGGTTCAGCTCTTGCCGGATATATAGGCATGATGGTTACCGTCCGGTCTAATGTCCGTACCGCACAGGCTGCATTCAAAGGACTCAGCTCAGCACTGACAGTTGCATTTAAAGGTGGTTCTGTTACCGGTATCATGGTTGTTGGATTGGGAATTCTCGGAATAGCCGGCTACTACTTTATTGCAAAGTCAGCAGCAGGTGAAGATGCCTTCCATGCCCTTGTCGGCCTTGGATTCGGCTGCTCTCTCATGAGCGTCTTTGCCCGTATCGCAGGCGGTATTTACACAAAGGCAGCTGATGTTGGTGCTGACCTTGTCGGCAAGGTCGAGGCAGGAATCCCTGAGGATGACCCGAGGAACCCGGCAGTTATCGCAGACAATGTTGGTGATAATGTCGGTGACTGTGCAGGGATGGCAGCAGATCTCTATGAGACTTATACGGTTACCCTGGTTGCTGCAATGCTCCTTGCAAAAACAGCTTTCGGAGCGGAAAGCCCGTGGATTGAATTCCCGCTTCTCATTGGTGGCATTTCAATCGTGGCTTCTGTTATCGGGACGTATTTTGTGCGCCTTGGCAAAAGCCAGTATATCATGGGAGCCCTCTATAAAGGATTGGCAGTATCGGGCATCCTTGCTGCAATAGCGTTTTATTTCGTAGCAGGATGGTTCCTGAACCTTGAGGGTGTTGCTCCGGCTTTTACGCAGCTGGGGGTCTTTACAACAGCCCTCATTGGCCTTTTGCTGACCGGTCTCATTGTTATGATTACAGAGTACTTCACATCTACCAAGTTTGCACCTGTCAAGCATATAGCACAGGCAAGCCTTACAGGCCATGGAACAAATGTTATTTCAGGCCTTGCTGTCAGCATGAAGGCGACAGGCGCGCCTGTTCTCGTCATTTGCGGGGCAATTATCTGGGCGTTCTACATTGGCGCCGGGGGGTTTACAGGGCTTACCCCTGACCAGGCAGTAGCAGGACTTTTTGCAATTGGCCTTTCAGCGGTCTCGATGCTCTCCATGACCGGTATTGTCGTGGCCATTGATTCATACGGTCCGATTACTGACAATGCAGGTGGAATTGCTGAGATGGCAGAACTGCCAGATGAGATTCGTGGCATCACGGACCCGCTCGATGCTGTCGGAAACACGACAAAGGCAGTTACAAAGGGTTATGCTATCGGTTCCGCAGGTCTTGCTGCTTTGGTTTTGTTTGCAGAATATTCGAGATCATTCGGAGAGGCGCTTTCATTTGAACTTTCGAACCCGCTCGTTCTGGTCGGACTCTTTATCGGCGGGTTGCTTCCGTATTATTTCGGATCTCTCCTCATGGAGGCAGTTGGTAAGGCTGCCGGTGGAGTTGTTGAAGAGGTCAGGAGGCAGTTCAGGGAAATCCCCGGCATCATGGAAGGAACCGGAAAACCGCAGTACGGAACCTGCGTTGACATCGTGACAAAAGGCGCGATCAGGCAGATGATGCTTCCTGCCCTTATCCCTGTTGGCGTACCGTTGATAGTTGGTCTCCTTTTAGGCAGGGAGGCGCTCGGAGGAGTCCTCATCGGCAGTATCGTCACAGGATTGTTCCAGGCTATTGCCATGACAAGCGGCGGAGGTGCCTGGGACAATGCCAAGAAATCCTTTGAAGACGGCGTTACCGACTCCAAAGGTGTCGTACACAGGAAAGGGAGCGAAGGACATAAAGCTTCTGTAACAGGTGATACGGTCGGTGACCCGTACAAGGATACGGCTGGACCGGCAATCAATCCGATGATCAAGGTTATCAATATTGTTGCACTGCTGATCGTTCCTATAATCTAGGTTCATAACTCAAAAGGCCGGCAGCTATTGCTGCCGGCCTTTTTTATTCGATAAGCGTTGCTTTGAAGAGAAGTCCTTCATAATAAATCCTGCATAATCTTTTACCCGAAAACTGCAATTGATTGTTGAACCGGAGGCACAGCCGCCTTCAACATTTTTTTTGATTTCAATCCCGACTTTTGTCGGGACAAAAGACTTTTCAGCCAACCATGCCTCCGGTAAATGCAGTTTTCGGGTGTATGAATAAAGTAGATGCGATGAGCTTTATGCCTTTCTTTTTCTTCATGAAATAGGACATACTATGAAAGCGGAAAATATGTCGTACAATACTGCCACCGAGAATCACTCCCTCTCCGGAGGAAGGCGATCTGCAAAAAGAAGGCGTGTAGTAAAAACCTGTACGTAGAATTTGAAAAAAATGCCGGTAATCTTGCCCTTCAAGTGCTGCAGAAATTCCGGCAGAAAGGATTGAACAGCAATGCCAATACCAAGCATGAAAGATGTGGAACCAACGAAATACACCAAGGATACAAAATTCAAATTCAAATGCCATGAAGGGGTGAAGTGCTTTACACAGTGCTGCAGCAAAATAGATATTCTCCTGACACCTTATGACATTCTGAGGATGAAAAACAGACTGGGTATCTCGTCTGAGGAGTTTCTTGAAACATATACCTATATGGATGTTGATAAAAAAACCTCGCATCCGTTTGCTATGCTCAAGATGATGGATAATCCTGGAAAAAAATGTCCCTTTGTGACACCTGACGGGTGCACCATATACACTGACCGTCCGGCAAACTGCCGCTATTACCCTGTTGGCCAGGCATCCCTCAGAAAAGAAAAAGAAAAAGAAACAGAACATGAAGAGTTCTATTTTTTTATCAGGGAACCCCATTGTCTTGGATATCAGGAAGATGCAGAGTGGACAATAGAATCATGGAGGCGTGACCAGGAGGTTGACCTCTATGATGAGATGAACAGAGAATGGAAAGAAATCCAGTTGAGACAAAATCTTCCCGGTCACGGTCTTGACTCAAATAAGCAGGCGCAGATTTACACGGCCTTTTACGATTTGGACAGATTCAAGAGGTTTGTGTTTGAAAGCAAGTTTCTTGATGTTTTTGATATTGAGGATGGAGAAATCGAGAGGATAAAGAATGATGAAGTCGCTCTCATGAAGTTTGGGATTAACTATGTTAAATATCTTTTGATGCTCGAAGAGACATTGAAGCTGAAAAAGAAATCCTGAATGCTTTTTACACGCTGGGTCTTATGCCCCGTGTGCAATTCCATAGGGATGCAGGGATAACAGAGGGGGGTGCATGCATGACTGATATCAAAAAAAGCTACCGCACGATCATGGATGACCATTTTCCTGAAGACATGGTCATTACATTTGGTCATCAGACCTTGGTATACAAAAAAAGGACATGGAAAATACCTGATGAGAAGTCAGGAGAACTTATCGAGAAAGGCCTTCGGTATGGTGAAAACCCGGGCCAGGAGGCTGCCCTTTATGAGTTGGTCAATGGTAATCTCATCCTTGGAGATTGCCGGTTTATCCAACCGGGCACTGGACTCGTCAGCAGCATTTCCGAGGAGGATATGATACAGGCAGGGAAGCATCCAGGAAAGACGAACCTGGCAGACCTCGATAATGGTCTCAATATTATTAAATTTTTGACGAAAAGACCTGCTGCTGTCATCTTGAAACATAACAATCCCTGCGGTGCTGCTTATGGAGAGACACTATCTGAAGCCTATGCCAAGGCTCATATGGCGGACAGAATAGCAGCGTTTGGCGGATGCCTTGTCTTAAACAGGGCACTAAACAAAGCGACAGCTGAGATGATCAGCGATAATTATCTCGAGGTGGTTGCTGCCCCTGAATTTGAAGACGGAACCATTGATATCTTAGCCAGGAGAAAAAACCTGAGGATTATCAGGGTCAGTAAGATACGTGACCTGGAGAAATATCAGGATCTCCGTTTTGTTGAGTTTAAATCACTCATCGATGGAGGTATCATAATACAGCAGTCTCCACTGAATAAAATTAAATCAGAGAAGGACTTCATCCCCGCAAAGGCAATATACCAGGGAAAAGAATACATTATAGAGAGAAAACCAAAAGCCAGGGAATATGATGATATGCTTTTCGGCTGGAGCGTGGAACAGGGTATTACTTCAAATTCAGTGATTTATGTGAAAGACGGGGTTACAGTCGGCATCGGAACAGGTGAGCAGGACAGGGTTGGTGTTGCTGAGATAGCAGCCTACAAGGCGTATCAAAAATACGCTGATGCCTTATGTTTTCAAAGGTATGGTGTTCCATACAAGACATTTGAGCTTGCAATAAAGAAAGGCGAGCGGAGTAAGGACACACTCCGTGAAATAGACAAGGAGACCAGAAAGAAAAAGGGTGGCCTGAAAGGTTCCGTGATGATCTCTGACGCATTCTTTCCGTTCAGGGATGGTGTTGATGTCGGGATAAAGCAGGGTATCTCAGCAATCGTACAGCCCGGAGGTTCGGAAAGGGATTTTGAATCTATTAGTGCATGTAACGAAGCAAGGCCAAAGGTTACCATGGTCTTTACCGGCCAGAGGGCATTCAGACACTGACAGGAGATTTTTTTACGATACGCATTACCGTAAGGAGGAACTATGAACCCAATGGAATTACTGAAAGAAGGTCAGCTGCTTTTTGTAAATGGAAAGCATGAAGAAAGTGTTGAGATTTTCACGAAGGCTCTTGAAGCAGGAGCTGAGCCTTATATAGCCTATTTAAGCCGCGGTGCCGCCAACCTTAAGTTGGATGAAGCTGACAAGGCCATTCAGGATTTCACTCTGGCTATTCGTGCAAATAGCCAGAGTGCAAGAGCATATTACTTTCGAGGTACTGCGTACATGATGAAAGAAGAATTTGAAAAGGCCGTTTCAGACTTCTCGAATGCATTGGAACTGAAAACCGATTACGGGATCGCAAAATTCTCACGTTCCATAGCATATGCACGCCTGGATAAGACCGAAGAGGCATCACGAGATATGATGGCAATCATGCCACAGATGGAAGAAAACCTTCAGAGTTTTGCTGATAGCCACGGAATAATAAGGACGCAACTGATTAAGGTCATGGGACAGCTTGAAGGAGAGAGACCATTTCCAACCCTCAACCTGGGTGAAAAAGAGATGGATACACTGAAGAAATGGCTGAGAGAGGAATAGGACAGGATTCCTTCACAGAACCCGAAGGGACTGCTTTTACATAGTGGCAAAAATCATTTTCAATTCTCCAACCTCCTCTCTTATGTCCACTTTTATGGATAATCACTACCAGATAAGACATGGCAGATAGGAAAAAAGCGGACAAGAGTTATGTGAGGCCAAAGAGACTTTCCTTCCCGGAAGATGAAAAGATACATGACTGGCTCACTCCTCTCATAGAAGCCTACTACACAGTTGACAGGGGCATTGCAGAGGCTATTCATAAAGAGGAAAAGAAAAAGAAAACAGTTGCTTGCAGGAAGGGATGTTCGAGCTGTTGCAGGACACATCAGACCATTCCGGTTTATCCACTGGAGCTTGTCGGTATATCATGGTATGTTACCGAAAAGATAAGCGGGTCTGAACGAGATTTGCTCAAGCAGCAGCTTCGTGCACATAGAGAGCATGATCCGTGTCCATTCCTTTTGAACGGGTCTTGTCTTGTGCATCCCGTGCGCCCCATATCATGCAGGCAGTTTATTGTTTTTGGCAAGCCCTGTGCCGAACACGAAGACCCGTATTATACGAGACAGAAAGACGTGCTCCCGTCCGTTAAGAACTATGTGGATCATGCCTTTTTCATCATGCTCCCCTTCTACGGGGTGAGCGATGAATTAGAGAGATGGAAGGTTATTCAGAATAAGGCCGTGCACACATTAGTAAAGCTCATACAAACCTGCAATTGGACCAGTCTGGCGGATAGGATGGACGATTTTGACAGACTGAAACCAGCTTAAAGGGGATCTCTTAACACGAAAAAGGGTATCAAATGAGAATCGTAGAAGGCACATGTACATAAAAAACTCTCCAATGCAGGATTTACCTGTTTATTGTAATCGATACAGTCCCCGTGAAAACGTGAAAGCTTTCATGGATATGATACCGCCCACAAAGGTACTGCTGGAGAGCTTTTTCTGCACAGATGCCTTCTTAAAAGATAATAAATGCATTTTCTGGGTTAATGAATTGCAGAGATGATCGATAAGAATACGAATTTAGTTGCATATGAAGTCATGGTTGCCAACCATCTCTACGAGATTTTTGGTCATTCATTATTCGAGGACAAAACGATCCGTATCCTCTTGAATCAGTTAGACCAGCACATTGAGGCTACACAACAGGCTTTGGGTGCCGGCGGCATTGCAAGGGAATGTGCTGACTGCGCTATCAATGATGAAGGGACGTGCTGCGGAAAACGTACGGGATATAAATATGACAGTATTCTTCTCCTCATAAACCTCTTGCTTGGGAGATCCCTTCCTGTTCAATCGCAGGATCCGGACTCCTGCTATTTCCTGACACGCGAGGGATGTTCCCTCAGGGCAAGGCATGTCATTTGCGTTAATTTTCTTTGCCCGAGGCTCCAGAAAAACATCCGGCAAGAAATACTCATTCAATTGCAGAAGACCGCTGGAGAGGAACTGAATACCCTCTTTATCCTTGAGGAATATATCAAAAAGAAAATTAGTCCGGTTCACTCGAGACCGAATAATTCTTAGCGGGCGCTGTCTCAAGGGAAGAAGATACTTCATGTTTTGTAGACAGATAAGAAGATATCTTTTTTTGTATGCATTAACGTAACAGAGCAGGAAATTTCAGTAATTGCAAAGGTGAGGATCTCTTCAGGCTTCACATAAAAGAGCTCAATGCTCTTGTTAGGTATATATGATGTAAGGAGATTGACATAGAGAGCCTCATTGCACAACCTGAAAAGTGTTTTGAGGAGATGTTGCATGGATTCTTCAATCCCTGAGATTCGAAGATTAAACGACCCACAGACAAAAATGACATCAAAATTTCTATTGAATTCAGTTTCATCAATGTCCATTACAATAAACTCAGCCTCAGGGTATTTATGCATGGCAAGTTCAATCAGATTTTTATTGATATCAATACCACAATAGTGGGGGGAAATGCCTTTTTCTTTCATAAAGCCGAAGAAATCTCCTTTCCCGCATCCAAAATCAAGGACAGTTTTACCAGTTGTATCACCGGATATCCTGAGAAGGGTTTCATATCTCTTGAGCTGACCTTCAGGTGTCCATCTGACAGCCTGCGGTGTATCACCGAAATCCTTCAGATGCCTGTTGTAAAAATCCAGGAGTTCCTTTTTACCGAGAGGATCCATGGCATATTAAAAATAAAATCATTTATTACTGATGAGATTATAAGTAAAATCGCATATAATACAAATGTTGTCATTGTCCGGCTCGACCGGACAATCCAGTTTTTATTGGATTCCCCGATCAAGCCAGGGGATGACGATTATGTAATTTATGGTCTTATTATTAATATAGTAGTATATTTTCACGATGTCTATCACTCATAAAGAGAAAGGAGTTATTGGCTATGGAGGGGGAGAAGAAGGTAAGGCTGTATTCGCTTTCTACCTGTACTATATGTAAGGAAGTGAAAAAATTTCTCGAGGAACACGGTATAGAATTTGAGCAGATAGACGTAGACCTCCTTGACAGCGGAGAGCAATGGGTTACCTCAAAGGAGATTAAAAAATATAATCCGGCTGTGACGTTTCCTACGTTGATAATCGAAGAAGTTATTCTGGGGCACGATGAAGAGTCAATGAAAAAGGCGCTTGGAATTACCTAACCAACTCTATTCATAAAGGTGTAAACTTATGTGCAAGATAGGGAGGGATATAATATTTTCGCTCATTCTCCCCTGTGGAGTAGTAAGACTTACTCCACAGGGTCCGAGGAAAATTCTTTCTGCGAAAGAATTTAAAACCGCTCAAATACCATATCCCTCCCTAAAACATGGAATGATGCCAGTTAAGCTCGGAAGTCTTTTTCTAGACGCCTTGCTCCTAACTTCATTGGTATATAGAAGGTGATGAAGTTGAGGACGATAATGGCTATCCCTGTCAGAAAAAGTTGCGCTTTTCCCATCCAGGGTGATAAGAAATCTGACAGAGCCCCTGTTTTATAGAGATAGAAGGAAAATGCTTCTAGCGAAACCGTCAGAAGCACAATCAAAAAGGCAAGAAGCATGAAGAGCATACCTCCAGGATTCATTGAGACGGACGCTATGTTTTCGTATCTGAATTGAGGGAACAGGGCACCCAGCCCTGTTCCAAGTCCGCAAATGGATGTGCAGAGGATAAGGATAGTTATTACAGAAAGGAAAACTAACAGGCTGTCTGCATCTATGATGATACTTGTTATCCCGACTATTGCTGTCAGCATGAGTGTTACGGGAATGAAGCCAAACAGGAATTTTGATATGAGTATCTTTTGCACCGTCAGGGGCGATGCCTTCATAATCCAGAAGGCCATACCTTCAAGGCTTATCGAGGAATAGACAAACCGGGCAGAGACTGCTGAAAGAACAAGCCCTGCCATGAGCATATTGATGAGTACCATGAGTTCTCTGATAAACGGAAAAATTTCCGAGAGTATTTTGACAGGAATGACCCTGAAATTATAAATGTAAATGAGAATCAGGGCACTTACGATTAAGAGTTGTGACCACTGGCCGGTATCCCTGAAAAATATCCTTAGGTCTTTCCACAGGACATTCAGCATACGGGCAGGATAGGAGCTTTTTTTACCCATCGATGCCTGTTGCCTGAGAGAAGGTTGAATCCGTTCAAGAGTACTGATAAAGAGCATGTTCCCTATTCCTCCGGATATCATGAGCATGAATGCAGTGTTACTGAAAAGTAACAGCGGGTAGAGCATGTGCGGGAACTGTCCAGAGAGCAGTGGAAAAACAGACTCGGACATCCAAAAACTCGGAAACAGAGGAGAGTCAAATCGGATGGTAAAGAATGCTTCAAGAAATCTTTCAGGACTGTCCGGACTGATAAGCCATTGTGAACGAAAGAAAATATACACGAACAGGAAAAGGCCAAGCCCGGTGACGAGCAGAACGAAACGGGCTTTTTTTACTGGGAAAACACGCGTAATGAGGTGTGCTGACACAATCCCGATGCCGCACGGTATGAGGAGAAACGGGATGAATATGACGAGAAGTATCATGTAAAAAGTATACGGTGCGTTATAGCTCACTCCATATGCGATGAACAGAGGAGGCAAGAACGATAGTACCATCCATGATGAACTCGTGAATGTCGCAATCGTTTTCAAATTCAGGATGTCTCGTATTTGAATCGGTTTTGACATAAGAAAGGATGTATCCTTCGACATATAAAAAGCAGAAAGAGCTGTTATCGTGTTACTGAGTACAAGAAAGATACTGAGGCTGAAAAAGGTCATCGAGAGGAGCTTCCTGGAGAGTTCTTCTCCAAAAAACTCCATAGAGCGGATGAATGTTAAGACCTCAAAAGAGCAGATATAAAATAACAGCCAGAAAATTAATCCGACACATAGGAAAGGAAGCTTTTTTAGAAAGGCTTGAAGGGAAAAAGTGTTTCTGAGTGACGTGATCTTGGGACTCAATAATAAAAATGTTGTATTCATGAGGTGCTGTTCAAGAATACTTTTAAAAGACCGCCTTCTGAAAGAATTTCATCCCGGGTCTTTACATTGAGCAGGGAACCCGTTCTGATCAAACCGACCCGCTCACAGAGTTCTTCAGCAATGTGGAGACTGTGTGTTGCTAAAAATATGGTAACACCGTCTGCACTCATCCTGAGCATTATTTCCTTCAGCATCGTGACCCCGTAAGGGTCGAGCCCTACGAACGGCTCGTCAATAAACAGGACAGCCGGTTCATGAATTAAGGCTGATAAAAAGAGAAGCCGCTGTCTCATGCCCTGAGAATAGCTTTCTATTAATTCTTCCCCGATGTCCTTTATCCCGAATTGCACAAGCAGTTCATCGATCCTTGCGAGTGCTTTGGACTTTTCAACTCCATGAAGGGATGCAATAAATAAAAGGAATTCCCGACCCTTGAGCCTTTCATACAGAAACGGCTTATCGGGCACATAACCGAAAACAGCTTTCGCCTGCAAGGGTTCTTTAACGATATCGTATCCATGAATAAGTATTTTCCCTTCAGTTGGCTTCAGCAAACCGGTCATCATCTTTATTGTCGTTGTCTTGCCGGCAGCATTTGGGCCCAGCAGTCCAAAAAGCTCACCCTTATGAACAGTTAGGTCGAGTCCTTTCACAGCCCATTTGTATTCAAAGGACTTACCAACGCTGTCGAGTACAATCATATACTCATTGTACAATTTTCATCATGCTTGTCCAAAATAAATTTCAAAGGGAGGCCGGATACCTCATAAACACACTGAATCGACATGATAAATTAATATGGCATACCTCAATTCTCTTATCAGAAGTTTTCCTGATTACGCTCTTAGAATGTCACAGGGAAACAGGATGTTTTCTTTATACGGTGTCGTCATTGTGTTTATTCAGCACCCGGCTTCCTTTTCCGCAGGTTATTTTGGACAGCAATGAATTTTCATATAACGTATCGGAAGAGAAATGACCGGATATACAGGACACACATCATGCAGGGGGGCAATAGAATATAGTCAGAGAGAGGAGTGCAGTGAGTACAATAATATGGGAGATGGAAGAAACAGATAACCCATCTCCCGGATACTATCTCGCCCCCTGTGTTAAAAAACAGGTAACAGGATATGAGCTGTGATTACAGGTGTCTTCAGAAATTCCTTCTGATGGCTCCTTATAATCCCTGTTATTTTTTCTTGTGTGTTGTGCAGTATTTTGATTTCCCGGATGCGGGATTCTTGCACTTTTTCCCTTTGGTTGTCTTGGCGGCACAGGTTGCCTTTTTTGCTTTCGCCATGTCCCCTCCTTTTTTGGAAAAATAAATTTACTAAAAATTAGTATAGCACAAATCAAAATGAATGCAAGAGATATTTTGAAAGTACTTATTTCTTCGGAGACATAAGATGCTTAAAGAGAAACGATAGTTCCAGAATTAGAACGATTGTTCGTATAAAGAGATCGTTCACAAAAATGCACTATTTGTTCAAAAAAGTGATTTTTTTGTTGACAAAAGAAGATTTATCATGTATAAATCAAAAGAGGTGGATAATGTTAAGTCATTTATTTTCATCAACGATACGGGCGGATGTTTTGTCGCTGTTGTTAAACAGTCCTGATGAGCACTTTTATGTTCGCGAAATAGCGAAGCTATTAAGGAGGAACCCTTCCGGGATCAAGAGGGAGTTGGATAAATTAGCTGAGATGGGAATTGTGAGGAGTGAGAAGGTAGCAAATCTGAAATATTTTCAGGCAGATACTGAGTCGCCGTTATATGCAGAACTAAAGAATCTTATTACGAAGTCGTTGGGATTGCCGGGAGCATTGAAGGCCGTCCTGAGGTCATCCGGGGCAAAGGCGGCATGTATATACGGAGGATACGCAGAGGGCGATGATGAAGCAGAGGTCAAGCTTTTTGTCGTAGGAGCGGAGTTGCCACTGGCAAAGGATCTTCGGGAGATCAAGCGGAGGTTCCAGAAGCGGATTCAGTGCAGGGAAATGGAAGAAGAGGAGTACCGGATGAAGAAGAAGCGGGGAGATGCGAGCCTTAAGAAAATGCTCAACGGCAAAAGGATAAATTTGATCGGAAGGCTTTAAAGACGGAAATTCCGCATTGATTTCTGTAGGCAGAATGCGGACAGGAAGGGGGTGAAAAGGAATGGCAACAAAGAAAAAAGCAGCGACGAAAAAAAAGGCAGCAAAGAAGCCCGCAAAGAAGAAAAAGAAATAAACCCTCCTCACACGCACCCAAATGAAGGCCGGGGAAGAAATTCCCCGGCCGCCTTTTTTTAAGAGAGTAAAAAATTGAAATCCGACCTAGTTAGCGACAGCCCTCTTCTCCTGCCAGTACAATCTTCCATTACCGGCTTATAAGAATGCTGTCTCTGTCAAAAAGCATGTTGACATTACCTCTTTTAAGGATATAGAGTGCATACCTGTCAGGTCGCTCAGGCTGTTACTGTTAAACTCCTATACACTGACTTTTGAGAAATCCTCCTTTTTGAAGATAATCCTGTTCTTTTCAAAGTCAACCGCAACCGTATCACCTTCTTTGAAGCTCTTGTCAAGGATCTTCAGTGCAAGGGGATTCAATATCTCTTTCTGCAATGCCCTTTTCAACGGCCGTGCGCCATAAACGGGATCAAAACCGATGTCTGCAAAGAATTCCTTGGCACGGTCCGTGAGCTTGATATCAATATTTTTTCCCTGAATGAATCTCTTCATCCTTTTTACCTGTATCTCGACGATCTGCTTGAGAACATCCTTTGTCAGAGGGTTAAAGATGAGAATTTCATCAACCCTGTTCAAAAACTCAGGTCTGAAGAATGTCTTGAGGTCCCCGGCGATCTTTTCCTTTATTTGAGCGTTATTGCTGATCCAGTATGCGTCCGGCTTTTTTGACCTTTCTTCGAGCATCTCCTGGATATGCATACTCCCGATATTAGATGTCATAATGACCACCGTATTCCTGAAATCAACCGTTCGCCCATGGCTGTCAGTCAGCCTCCCGTCATCCAGAAGCTGCAGCAAGAGATTGAATACCTCTGGGTGGGCCTTTTCAACCTCGTCAAAAAGTATTACCGAATAAGGCTTTCTTCTCACAGCCTCGGTCAGTTGTCCACCCTCTTCGTATCCGATGTAACCGGGAGGCGCACCAATGAGCCTTGAGACTGTGTGTCTTTCCTGATATTCGGACATGTCTATTCGTGTCATTGCGTTTTCATCATCGAAGAGGAACTCAGCAAGTGCCCTCGCAAGTTCAGTCTTTCCTACACCTGTTGGCCCCAAAAACATAAAAGAACCAAGGGGTCTGTTAGGATCCTGGATGCCTGCCCGTGCCCTTCGAACCGCATTTGAGACTGCTTCAATTGCCTCATCTTGCCCAACAACCCTCTTCCTGAGACGGTCATCCATATGGAGGAGCTTCTGAACCTCCCCCTCGAGCATCCTGCTGACAGGTATACCCGTCCATTTGGAAACAACCTCTGCGATATCCTCTTCATCAACTTCTTCTTTGAGCATCTTTCTTCTTTTCTGGGCCTCGAGTAATTTTTTGTTTTCCTCTTCAAGGGCTTTCTGGAGGTCGGGCAATTTACCGTATCTGAGTTCTGCCGCCCTTGTCAGATTGCCGTCACGTTCTGCCCTTTCTGCATCAATTCTTAATGATTCAAGTTGTTCCTTATACTCCCGTATCTTTGCAATAACCTCTTTTTCACTCAGCCATTGTGCTCTCAATTCATCGCGTTTCACCTGAAGCTCGGCCATTTCCTTTCCAATCTTATCCAGTTTCTCTTTCGACTCTTTTGAATCTTCTTTCATTACTGCCTGTTTCTCTATCTCATGCTGACGCAGTTTCCTCTCTATCTCATCAAGTTCAATGGGCATGCTGTCTATTTCCATTCTCAGCTTCGAAGCAGACTCATCGATGAGATCAATTGCCTTGTCAGGAAGAAACCTGTCTGTGATATACCTGTTTGAAAGCACTGAGGCTGCAATCAAAGCAGAGTCCTTTATCTTGACGCCATGATGAACCTCGTAACGCTCCTTGAGTCCGCGCAGGATTGAAATGGTGTCTTCGACACCCGGCTCATTAATGAAGACAGGCTGGAACCTTCTCTCAAGAGCAGGATCTTTTTCAATGTACTTGCGATACTCGTTGACAGTCGTTGCCCCAACACACCTGAGGTCGCCTCTCGCGAGGGCAGGCTTGAGCATGTTTGAAGCATCTATCGCACCCTCTGCTGCACCGGCACCGACCAGGGTGTGGAGTTCATCGATGAATAAGATGACCTTGCCCTCTGCCTGCTCTATCTCTTTCAAAACTGCCTTTAGCCTCTCTTCAAATTCTCCCCTGAATTTCGAGCCGGCAACAAGTGCACCCATATCAAGGGCTACTACCTTTTTTTCCTTTAAAGTCTCCGGAACATCTCCCGCAACGATTCTCTGCGCAAGACCCTCTGCAATCGCTGTTTTACCAACACCCGGATCGCCAATGAGCACGGGATTATTCTTGGTTCTTCTCGCAAGCACCTGAATAATCCTCCGTATTTCATCAGCTCTCCCGATGACGGGATCAAGCTTCCCTTTCCTTGCAAGTTCGGTGAGATCACGGCTGTATCTCTTCAGTGCCTGATATTTATCTTCAGGAGCGGGGTCAGTCACGCGCTGCGCTCCCCTGATTTCTCTCATGGCGAAAAGAACCTTATCAGCAGATGCCCCGTATCTTTTCAAGAGGTCAGAGCAGATTCCGCCTATAGAAACGAGTGCTATCAGGAGGTGTTCGACACTCACATATTCGTCTTTCAAATGCGCTGCTTCTTTCGCTGCTTTTTCAAACAGCTCTTTCAGTCTCGGAGAGATATAGACCTGTCCCATGGGCGTTGCACCGACGACCTTCGGAAATTTGTCTATGGCCTCTTCAACATCTGCCTTGAGCGAGTTTGTGTTGATACCAAGACGCTTGAGTATCTGGGTGGCAACTCCTTCTTCGTCTTCAAGAAGAGCCAGGAGAAGATGCTCAGCATCCAGTTGCTGGTTTCCCTTCCTCTCAGAAAGCCTCTGGGCCTCCTGAATAGCCTCCTGACTTTTTATTGTAAATTTATCCATAGGTCCCCCTTATTCTTCAGAAAAAATCTTTTTAAATCTATCTATAAAATCTCTTTTAATGTCATCTTCGAGAAAGTTCATCATGTCTTCCATTTCGCTTTGAAGCATCTCTAACCTGTCTCTCAGTCTGAGGATAATTTCAACACCTGACCTGTTCACTCCCAGTTCCCTCGTCAGCCGGAGTATCATAGCGAGTTTTTCAACATCCTCCTCTGAATAGAGCCGCGTTCTTTTTGCACGATGAGGCGTGATGAGGCCCTCACGCTCATAAAGACGCAAGGTCTGAGGATGTACATCGAGCATATCTGCGACAACACTTATCATAAAACAGGGTTGTTTTTTACCTTTCTTGTGTCTCATTTTCTCAACAGCCCCTTTCGAGGATCTTCTTCATAAAGGCTTCCTATGTCCTTTATGATATCTTGTGCCTTATTATCCAGGTGCTTCGGGATTACAACCCTTATATCTACATATTGGTTGCCCCGCACACCGGTCTTTGGCGACGGCATCCCCTTTCCGGAAAGCTTGAACCTCTGCCCGCCTTGTGTCCCGGGTGGAACCGTCATTGCTGCTAACCCATCTATTGTGGGCACTTCAATCTTTGCTCCCAGGGCTGCCTCGTTAAACGTAACGGGCAAGTCAAGATAAATATCATCTGCTTTTCGCTTAAATATCGGATGAGGTTTTACGGTTATGTCAATAAAGAGGTCTCCTGCCGGACCACCGCCAATTCCTGCCCCACCCTTTCCTCTTAACTTCACCCGCGATCCTGTATCAGCGCCACGCGGTATTTTTACCTTGAGCGTTTCAGTCTTGTAGTTCTTGCCTCTGCCGGCACATGAGGAGCAGGTCTTCGTAATCTTCTTTCCGGTTCCCCTGCATGCTGGACAGGGTTGAGACATCCTAAAGAACCCCCTTGAAGTTCCTGTGCTCCCTGTCCCCTTACAGGTATCACATGCCTGAAATGATTCAGCACCAGAGCCGTTACATGAGCTGCACCTGACCTCTCTATTAAAAGAAATCGATCTTGTAACACCGGAGAATGCTTCCTCCAGAGAAAGATCGAGGCTCGTAATAAGGTCAGGTCCTTTCGAGTAGGCAGCGCCTGGTTTGGCCTTTGTCCCAAAAATATCAGACAGGATGTCTCCGAAACTACCGAAATCAAAAGAGTCCCTGAAATCATATGTCCTGTATCCTTCAAACCCCGGCCCTCCTGCTCCAAAAGGGGAACTGCCGAACTGGTCATATTCTGCACGCTTTTTAGGGTCATTGAGGATTCCATATGCCTCGTTTAATTCTTTGAATTTCTGCTCTGCGGTCTTATCGCCGGGATTCAGGTCCGGGTGATATTTACGCGCAAGCCTTCTGTAAGCCTTCTTTATTTCGTCCTGAGAGGCATTCTTGTTTACCCCGAGTGTCTTATAATAATCTTTAACCGTTGATGCCATAGTTATTTCCTCTTATCATAACAATTGAGTAGATATTTGTCAATTAAATTATTTCGAGGTTATTAAAAATTTGCTGAGACAGCAACAAGGCAGAGTAGGGATGTCGATTATTATATGATAATTTATAATATAAATTTTAGTTATCTGTTTGTTTTAAAAAGATAAATTCTGTATGATATCGATTGTAACCCTATGGATCCGGAAAATATTCTTAAAAAATATTATAGCGCTGAATCAAGGACATACAACATTCTTCTGAATCATAGCAGAATGGTGACAGAAAAAGCCTTGAAGATTGCCCGGCATATGAAGCATCTCCGTCCTGAGGTGCCATTTATATATGAGGCAGCAATGCTGCATGACATCGGCATATTCTTAACAATGGCTCCGGAGATTGGCTGTTACGGTAAGTATCCTTATGTCTGCCATGGATTTCTGGGAAGAGAACTTTTAGAGAGAGAAGGTTTTCCAAAACATGCCCTTGTCTGTGAGAGGCACGTTGGTATGGGATTAACGGTTAAAGACATAAAACAGAAAAAGTTTCCCGTTCCGATGAGGGATATGGTACCCGTTACCATTGAAGAGCAGATTATCTGCTATGCGGATAAATTTTTTTCCAAAGTTTCGGATTCCATTATAAATGAGCGGCCTCTTCATAGTATAAGAATGAAAATAGCAGAATACGGCACTGAAAAATTAGAGCGTTTCGATGAGTGGGTGGAGAAGTTCCAAATATAATTAGAGATTACAAAATCCAAAGTCCAACAGTCCCCGTTCACTTGAAATCTCATTGACCCTTACTCCCTGAATTAGTATGTTACTTTTTCCAGGAAGAGGCCGCATGCCGGAGCAGTAGGACCTGCGCATTTCCTGTTACGCGATTCAAGGATGTCCAGGATTTGATGGGAAGCAATTCTTCCCCGCCCGATCTCAACAAGGGTACCCGTTATGTTTCTCACCATATGCCTTAAAAAACCATTTGCTTCAATCCGTATCTTTATAAAATTACCGTTGAGACAGGTTGTCATAAAATTGAGACCCTTTAAATTTTCGATACTCAGCGAAAAGATCTCTCTCACAGGGTTTTTTACACCACTCCCTGTCCCTTGAAATGCAGAAAAATCATGCGTGCCGACAAGAACATGGGCGGCCTCTTTTATGGGTGCCCGCTCAAGCTTTTGCTGAACTGTCCATGTATATCTGTGGAGAAAGGCAGGAGATGCTCTCTGATTTACAATGATATACAGGTAGCTCTTTTTTACAGCATCGTATCTTGGATGAAATGCTTCATTGACATCGGTGACTTCAGTGATACGGATGTCATGAGGGAGTAACGCATTGAGGGCATTCTGAATCGTTTCTGGTTTTAACGATGAATGAGTTTTGAAAGCTGCGACCTGGCCAAAAGCATGAACACCGGCATCAGTCCTGCTTGCCCCGATAACCTTTGAGTTTTCCCCGGTTAATCTCAGAATGCTTTCTTCCAAGACGGTTTGGATTGCGGGCTTGTTTTTTTGTGCCTGCCAGCCATGAAAGGCGGTTCCATCATATTCGATACGGAGTTTCAATTTTCTCACGGTTTACAATATTATCATCAAGTTTATTTTCACACAATACTATACCTAATCACCTGACTCTTTTGATAAAATAGAATTTATAAGGGAAAAATGATAGACATTCAAACTCTGACCTTACAGGTTAAAAAGAACTGCAATATTTCAGATGCTCAATACTGGGGATGGTATTCTGTCTGCGGCCTTCTCCTCAGGCTTCGGGACCTCTATCGTGCAGAAAGAGGCATAAAGCTCTGGGAAGGTATTCAGCGAAAAGAAATTTCTGAATGGATAGAAGAAAGGGAAAATCTCTGGAAAGAGTTTGAATGTAGAACTTTTGAGGACATTGTCATAAATGGGAAGGCTTATAAGCCCTTTGAGGTTCAAAAGATCAATAGCGTATTAAATAAAGAAAACCTTATTTACGGTGCCGGCTACGGGATTCACATGAAGCCATCATTCTTCCTTGCGGATCTCCTGTCTCGTTATACAGTCGATGGGCATGAGGTATACATAGGCGGAAAGGAATATGCGAGAGATCTGGCAGATAATCCTGCGATGGTACAAGATGGGGTAATTTATGGGAGGTTGGATACAACGAGACTTCACCTTTGGGGGAAATTAGATGAATTGCAGGGTAAAGGCCCGGAAAGTCCTCTTGCCTTTGCATTTTCAAAATACGGTATTACAAAAGAAAAGGTAACAATAGAAAAATTAGAGCAACAAATGTCAGGGCTTTCCCTCTCTGAATTAGAGACGTACATCCATCATGAGGTCGGTGAGGCCTTTGAAGGGGAACTGCTTGGTGAGGCCTGGGAAGACCTCGTCATTGAATATTCTGGAACGAAGGTTGAATTTTTTGCAAGAAGCGTCAAAGATATCTTATCTGATACATCTGAAAAAGGTATGGCTAAGTACATCATTAAGCACAAAAAAGAAGGTTCTCTCGGCTTCTATATCGTTTTTCTTCAAGGTTACAGAAAGCTCATCTTTCCTGAAATAAAAGATGCATTTGAAAAATTTGTGAGTACAGCTGAGTGGGAACTTATCGAGAGAGCGCGTCAGGCGGGCTATAAAAAGGCAAAGAGCTATGCGGAGAGATTACTCTCGTTACATGACCGGCATCGTACAGGAAAAGATCAGCTTATAAAATGTCTAGAACAGGATATCCTTAACGGTCTTTTGTAGTTGTTCAGGCTTTATGTGATCGGTGAATACCTGATAATCTCATCAAGCAGGATTTCTCCATATATTTTTTCTTGAAGCTCCCGTGACGCGCCATTGATCTCAATGTACTTAAGCGCTGGCAATTGTGACATAAATCATTGCGCTATTGAATAATCACTTCTTAAAGGGTAGAATTATTTCCAATGAGAATCATAAGAACTGAAAAAGATGTCCGTTCCTTCATCTGTCTTCTCAAGGAGCGTGCCCCAGGAATGAGAAGAAACATTGAAGAAAGGGTGCGAGCTATCCTCGGCGATGTTCGAAAAAACGGTGACAAGGCAGTTCTCAAATACACGAAGACCTTTGACTCCCACGGGATCAAGGTTCTCAGAATAGATTCCAAAGAAATAGCAGAACGGGCAAGAAAAGCTGACGTGCGTGTGAGAGGGGCATTGAAACATTGTGCAAAAAGGATAAGAGATTTCCACAGGAGGCAAACGGATACATCATGGTCTTTTTCCGTAAAAGGTGTTCAACTCGGACAGGTGCTCAATCCTCTTCAGAGGGTAGGAGTCTACATACCCGGTGGCACAGCATCATACCCGTCAACTGTTTTAATGAATGTTATCCCTGCGCAGGTAGCGGGCGTTCAGGAGATAGCTCTGTGCGTTCCGGCTCCGAAGGGAGAAATAAACCCGTATGTTATGGCAGCAATAAACATGCTTGGTATAAAAGAGGTTTACAGGATAGGTGGAGCACAGGCAATCGGAGCTTTAGCATACGGGACAGAAAGCATCAAAAAGGTTGATAAGATTGTGGGCCCGGGAAATATCTATGTCGCAACAGCAAAGAAGATGGTCTTTGGGGATGTCGATATTGATATGATCGCAGGGCCGAGCGAGATACTCATTATTGCTGATAGTTCAGCAAATCCTGTTTTTGTCGCAGCTGATCTCCTCGGCCAGGCTGAACATGATGAATTGTCTTCTGCTATTCTCATAACGTCCTCAACAAAATTAGCAAGCGCAGTTAAGGAAGAGATTGAACGGCAGCTCAGTAATCTAAAGAGGAGAGGTGTTGCACAAAAGGCGCTTTATAATTACGGAGCCCTTATCATCGCCAAGAGTCTCAGACAGGCTGTGGAGCTGTCAAATGAAATTGCTCCTGAGCACCTCGAAATTATGACAAAAAAACCAGGAAAGATTGTGCCCATGATTAAACATGCCGGGGCAATATTTCTCGGAGAATGGACACCGGAGGCCTTGGGAGATTATGCGGCAGGTCCAAACCATACCCTTCCAACCGCTGGAACTGCACGATTTTCATCACCGCTCGGCGTCTACGATTTTGTCAAACGCTCGAGTCTCTTAAGTTTTTCATGTGATGGCTTTTGCAGACTTGCTGAAACAGTAAAAACCATGGCCTCCATTGAGGGCTTAGAGGCTCACGAAAATTCGATAGTCGTGAGGGAAAGGGCATTGCATGGTCATAGGCGTACCAAAAGAGATTAAGCCGGAATCAGGCTGATCTTGTCCTCAAGATGAAAGAGCCCGTACCTGAAGAATATGATTATCTGAAGCGAGGGCAGGTCATTTTCACCTATCTTCATCTTGCCGCCTCAGAAATATGCGCATTTTACTGTTCGAAATTCCCTGTATCCCAGAATTTCCATTTGAGATACTCATGGATCGCCTTGGCTGCCTTTTTTCCAGCCCCCATGGCGAGGATGACCGTTGCAGCTCCTGTCACAATATCACCGCCGGCAAAGACGCCTTCTTTCGACGTCATGCCGGTGCCTTCTTCAGCCACGATATACCCTCTCTTGTTGAGTTTTAGATCAGGCATGGTGCTCAACAAGAGCGGATTTGATCTGGTTCCTACAGCAGGGATTCCTATATCGATTTCAAGCTGAAATTCACTGCCCTTGATGGGGACCGGTCTTCTCCTTCCTGACTGATCGGGTTCTCCGAGTTCCATTTTTATGCATTCAACCCCGGAGAGGTTTCCCTTGCCGTCGTCAATGAACCCTACAGGAGAGGTTAAGAAGAGGAATTCTATCCCTTCCTCATGTGCATGGTGGACCTCTGCCTTCCGTGCGGGCATCTCTGCCTCAGACCGCCTGTAAACGAGGTAGACCTTTTCTGCACCGAGTCTCAGGGCAACCCGTGCTGAATCCATGGCAACGTTGCCTCCGCCGAAGACGGCAACCTTTTTTCCTTTCTTGATCGGTGTATCATATTCGGGGAAGAGGTATGCTTTCATGAGGTTCGTCCTTGTCAAAAATTCGTTTGCAGAATAGATGCCGTTGAGATCTTCTCCGGGGATCCCGATGAAAATTGGGAGTCCTGCACCGGTTACGATGAAACAGGCGTCATATCCTTTTTCATGCATGAGTTCGTCAATGGTGTAGAGTTTACCGATTACAGCATCAAGGACGAGCTCAACACCGAGTTTCCTGATGTACTCAACCTCCCTTTCAACGATTACCTTCGGAAGTCTGAATTCGGGTATACCATAGATGAGGACACCTCCCGGTTTGTGTAATGCCTCGAATATGGTGACCTCATGACCTAATCTTATGAGGTCGGCTGCACAGGTTAAGCCACCGGGTCCTGCCCCGACGACAGCAACCTTTCTACCGGTTGGCTTTGGTTTCTCAGGAACGGTTATCTCGCCTGATTTCCGTTCATAATCAGCAGCGAAACGCTCCAGGTTTCCTATTGCAACAGGCTCGCCTTTCTTCCCCAGGATGCAGTGAGATTCACACTGGATTTCCTGCGGGCAAACCCTTCCGCAGACAGCGGGCAGCGCATTTTTTTCTTTGATTTTCCATGCGGCTTCCATGAATTTCCCCTCTTTGATTAATTTTATGAAGGAGGGTATATCAACCTCAACAGGACAGCCGTTCCTGCAGGTAGGTCTCAGGCAGCTTAAACACCTTGAAGCCTCTCCGACTGCTTCTTCAGGAGTATATCCATAGGGAACCTCCATAAAATTCCGGGACCTTTCGAGAGGATCCTGCTCCCTCATATTTACTCTTGGTTTTGCTTTTTTCTCTTCTGCCATACTATTTCATAGCAAGCGTCTTGTCTTTTTCTCCATACCACTGCTGACACTCAAACTGTTGCAGTGACCTTACTTCCTCCTCAAGGTATGTTGTCTTCCGTGCAGCCAGGACATCCCAGTCGACCTCATGGCCGTCGAATTCCGGTCCGTCAACACAGGCAAACTTTGTTTTTCCTCCTACGGAAACCCTGCATACTCCGCACATTCCTGTTGCATCGACCATAATGGGATTAAGGGCAACGAGGGTTTTGATCCCAAAAGGTTTTGTTGTGTCACTGACGAGTTTCATCATAAATGTGCATCCGATCGCGTAAACCCGGCAGATATTTTTCTTTTTCTTCAGCATTTCTTCCAGCGGGTCATATGCCCAACCTTTATAAGGAGCTGACTTATCTCCCGCAGTACAGATAAGTTCATCGCTTACTTGTTTTAACCTGTCCTGCCAGTAAAGGAGATTATTACTTCTGGCCTCTATGATAGTGATTACTTTGTTCTTATGGTTTCTCAGTGATCGAGCAATAGGCAGGATTGCCCCGATGCCGTAACAGCCGCCAATACAGACTACTTTCCCAAAATTTTCCATATGAGATGGTATACCGAGAGGTCCTGCAAGATGTGCGATGGAATTACCTGGCTTGAGTGCAGCCAGTTTCCTCGAGGATGTGCCTACCTGCATGATGAGAAGTGTGACCGTACCCTCCTCACTGTTCCAGTCAGCGAGGGAAAGAGGAATCCGTTCACCATGTTCGTCTGCCACAGCAACAACAAACTGGCCGGGCTGGGCCTTTTCCGCTATTGCCGGTGCCTCTATAGTTAAAAGCTGGATATTGGGCACTACTTGTTCGCTCACCAGGACTCTAAACATGAATCAACCTCCCTGTCCTTTCTCTATCCTTACAGCGCATATCTTCAGTTCGGGGGTTTTCGATAATGGGTCGAGAGCAGGGTTTGTGAGGATATTCGCCGCACTTTCAGCAAAGTGGAAATCCATATAGACTAAACCGGCTAAACAGGCGTCGGTCACCCTTGCCTTGGTAGTTACCTGTCCCCGCCGTGAAATGACTGTCACAGGGTCACCGTCTTTTATTTTCAGTTTCCTTGCATCTGTCGGGTTTATCTCGACGACATTTTCAGGGTGCAGGAAATTGAGTCCCGATACCTTCCGGGTCATGGCGCCGGTCTGATGATGGTAAAGGCTGCTTCCGATTGTTAACATGAACGGATATGTATTATCAGGTAATTCAGCAGGTGGCCTGTAGCTGAGAGGAGTAAACCTCCCCTTGCCCCGAATAAAAGAATCGCGATGGAGAAAGGAAGTCCCCCTGCCCGTTTCATCAGGACACGGCCACTGAGGAGATAGTTCTTCCAGCAGGCTATAGGTAATGCCGTGATAGCTGGGCGTGAGCTCGGCTATTTCCTGCATGATCTCCGAAGGATGACTGAAATCAAAACCTGTTGCTCCCATCCGCCTGGCTAGTGCGCTGAGAATCCTGTGGTCTGGCCGTGAATTCCCGATAGGTTCAATGGCTTTTCGTACCCGCTGGATACGGCGCTCTGTATTCGTAAAGGTGCCGTCCTTTTCTGCAAAACTGGCTGCCGGAAAAACAACGTGTGCTAATCGTGCGCTCTCTGTAAGAAAGATGTCCTGGACGACGAGAAATTCCAGTTTTTTGAGGGCATCTGTAATACTTCCGGAATCAGCTTGACCGATAACAGGGTTCCCGCCGATGAGATAGAGGGATTTAATCCCACCGTTATGAGCAGCTTTCAGTATCTCCGGGAGAGTTAACCCGGGTGCTGAAGGTAATTTTGTTCCCCATGCAGCTTCAAATTTTTTCTGAATGTAGGGGATGTCGACTTTCTGATAGCCCGTGTAAACATCGGGCAGAGCTCCCATGTCACACGCGCCCTGGTTGTTGTTCTGCGCCCTGAGAGGATTAACACCGGAAAAAGGTTTCCCGATATTCCCGGTCAGCATGGCAAGGTTAGCAAGGGCAAGGACATTCTCAGTGCCGTGGCTTTGCTGCGTTATACCCAAGCCATAAATGATCATTGCAGGTTTTTGAGAAGCAAACAGCCGTGCTGCCTTTTTTATCTTATCCTTCTGAACGCCGGTGACTTTTTCTGCAAAATCCAGTGTGAAGTCCTTGAGCGATTCCCTGAACTCATGAAAATGCTCACACCGGTCCTCGATAAAGGACATGTCTGCCAGGGCCTCCTCTGTAATACTCCTCATCATGCCCATGAGGAGGGCAACATCACTTCCCGGCATGTGCCGGAGCCATATATCTGCCCACTGAGTTATCTTGACCTCCCTCGGGTCCGCAACAATCAGTTTTGCGCCTTTATTGATTGCCTCTTTTATCTGTAATGAAAGAACCGGGTGTCCTGAAGTCGTGTTGCTGCCGATGACAAATATACAGGAGGCCTCGCTTATTTCATCTATGGAATTCGTCATGGCTCCGATGCCAAAGGCCTTTTCCAATCCGACTATTGAAGGAGCATGGCACGAGCGGGATGCATGGTCTATATTGTTGCTTCCCATAACGGCACGTGCAAATTTCTGGGCAAGGTAATTTTCTTCATTTGTAATTTTGGCTGAAGAGATGAGCGCGAACCGGTCACATTTGTATCCCCCTAATTTTTTGGCGACAAAGTCCAGCGCCTCGTCCCAGCTTGTTTCGACAAAAGTGCCCTCACGCTTGACGAGAGGGGTTGTCAATCTCTCAGAGTGGTGAACAAATCCGGCAACACCATATCGTCCCTTGACACACAGTTGGCCTTTATTCGGTAATCTCTGCACAACCGGTAAGGAATTGATGATCCTGTCGTGTTTTACCTGCAGACTGATCTGGCAGCCGACACCGCAGTACGGGCAGGTTGTGGTTACAATCGAATCAGGGAGGCCGGTCCATTTGACTGCCCGTTCAGCGAGTGCGCCGGTAGGGCAGACATCAACGCAGGCACCGCAGAATTGGCAGCCGGCCTGTTGCAATGTATAATCAAAGGCTGTGCCGACGAGGGCCTTTGGTCCCCTATACGTAAAGGTAATGGCCCCGGCACCCCTTATCTCCTGACAGACTCTGACACACCGTCCGCACAGGATACAGAGATTATAATCCCGGTCAAAGAACGGTGAGTCCCTGAGAACAGGGAGTTCACGATAGGTATAGGGGAGGCTCACTTCCTTGAGACCCACATATTCAACAACTTTCTGGAGTTCGCAGATACCGTTTTGAGGGCATACTGTGCAGCCTGTTGTTACTGCAACCTTTCGGATACACGTATGGAAAGGCTGGCACTGCTGTTTCCTGTCACAGACCAGACAGGTATGGGGATGCTCGGTAAGGAGCAGTTCTAGAATATTACGCCTCAGTTCTTGCAGCTGCGGGGTATTGGTCATGACGACCATGTTGTCCTGTGCAGGGGTTGTACACGATGGAGGGAACCCGCGCATGTTTTCAATCTCGACCAGACACATGCGGCATCCGCCATAAGACGGCAAACTTGGGTGGTTACAGAGTGTCGGTATGTAGATGCCTGTTGCGTGAGCAGCGTCGAGTACTGTCGCGCCGGTGTCCACGGTGACCTGCCGGTCATCGATTGTGAGTGTTATACTTTTTGCCTGCTTGTCAGGAGTTGTGCTCATGTGCGTTTCCCTGCAACTTTTTGCATGCCGACAGGAACCGGTTTCTTCGGAACCCGTATCCTTTTCCCTGATACCTTCACAACAGCAGAAAAGCGTTGAGGACAGACCTGAAAGCATGTCCCGCATTTGATGCACTTCTTCTGATCTATAACATGTATCATCTTTTTGCTGCCCGAGATCGCTTCAACAGGACAGTTTTTGAAACAAATCCCGCATCCTCTGCATTTCTCCGGATGGATATAATAGGAAACTAATTTTTTGCAGACTAACGCCGGACAAATTTTTTTGTGAATGTGATCTTCATATTCTTTCCGGAAATATCGAATTGTGGTGAGGACCGGATTGGGAGCTGTCTGACCCAGACCGCACAGGGAACCTGACTTGACCGTATTGGCCAATCTCAGCAAACGTTCAATATCCTCAGGCTCTCCCTCACCATTGGTGATTCTTTGGAGTATCATTAACATCTGTCTCGTTCCGACACGGCAGGGAACACACTTGCCACAGGATTCAGCCTGCGTAAACGTGAGGAAATAGCGTGCCATGTCAACTATACAGGTATCCTCGTCCATGACAATCATGCCGCCCGAGCCCATGATAGAGCCGGCTGCAGCCAGGGATTCATAATCTACGGGCGAGTCGAGCAGGCTTGCCGGCAGGCACCCTCCTGAAGGACCTCCTGTTTGTACAGCCTTGAACTTCCTTCCGTTCTGGATACCTCCGCCGACATCATGGATAATCTCTCGTAACTTTATACCGAGCGGGACTTCGACGAGACCGGTCCGTTCTACCTTTCCGACCAGAGCGAAGGTCTTTGTGCCCTTGCTTTTTTCGGTCCCGAACTGACTGTACCATTCACCGCCCCTTTGCATGATTAATGCAACATCTGCCCACGTCTCTACATTATTAATATTCGTTGGTTTCCCCCAGAGACCTGCAATGGCAGGAAAGGGAGGACGGGGACGCGGCATACCCCGCTTGCCCTCGATGGAAGCTATGAGTGATGTCTCTTCACCGCAGACAAAGGCACCTGCGCCTTCCTTGATCTTTATATGTAAGTCAAAACCGGAACCCATTATATTGGCTCCGAGAAAACCATACTCCTCCATCTGGCGTAGGGCTAACCCTAATCGTTCCAATGCCAAGGGGTATTCAGCGCGACAATAAATATAGGCTTGATTGGCACCAATGGTATATGCACCGATAACCATACCCTCCAGGACAGAATGAGGGTCTCCCTCCAGTAAGGACCTGTTCATAAATGCACCCGGGTCTCCCTCATCAGCATTGCAGATGATATATTTTTCCGTACCCGGTGCATTGCGGCAGAAATTCCATTTCATCCATGTCGGGAAGCCGGCTCCGCCCCTCCCGCGCAGTCCTGATTTTTTCAGTTCCTCAATCACGTCTTCAGGCTTTAAGGAAAGAGCCTTCCTTAAGCCACTGTAACCTCCATTGGCAATGTAATGATTTATATTTGCCGGATCTATAGAACCGCAATTGCGTAGTACGATACGTATCTGGGGTTTTAGAACCGGCATATCAAAGAAGGCAGGGATGCCGTCGACTTTGTCTTTTCCGAAGTAACCCAGTGCTAAGTCCGGACGGGGATTATCATTGATTAAGTAGTCTTCAAGCAGTTGCAACATGTTCTCAGGAGTGAGACCCCCGTATGAGATCCGGGGTTTCCCCGGCTTGATGATATCGACCATTGGCTCAACATAACATAAACCAATACAGCCTACCTCTGTCACTGTCGCTTTAATCTTCAGTTTTCGTAATGCATCGTTAATGACATCGAGGATACCCAGGGCTCCGGCAGCTCTCCCGCACGTAGCGGTACCGACGAGGATACGGGGTTTCCTGCTCTTTTGCCAGTTCTCCCATTCAGTAACAGCTCTTTTCTGGATCTCCTCAAAAGTCATAGCTTGAAAGTATCAAGAATTGTATTTCGATAAAATATCTCTGACCTTTGTTGTGGTCAGCCTGCCATAGACATCTTTGTCAACGACCATTACCGGGCCTAATGCACAGGAACCGAAGCAGGCTACCCTTTCCAGGCTAAAGGTCAGGCCGCCTGTGGTATTACCTCGTTCTATCCCCAGTTTGTTCTCGGCCGCCTTCATGATCTCCTCCCCGCCTCGTACATGACATGCTGTTCCCAGACAGACCCTTACCGCATGTTTTCCAACGGGAGTGAATCGAAACTGGGCATAAAAGGAGGCAATTCCGAATATCTCGGTTTCAGACATCCTGAGAAACCTGGCTACTTCTGCAATGGCCTCTCTGGACAAGTATCCGAGCTTCCCCTGAACCTTCTGAAGAATGGTGATTACTGCGCCTTTTTCACCTTCGTATGATTTAAAAATTTCAGATAACTGGTTCTGCACATTCCTACCGGAGACAAGCTTTTTAAATTTAATTGTTGAAAATTTTGTAATACTTTTAACACAGGGCTTTGATTTTTATCAAGAAGTTTTTGGATATGAATTTTTTTCTTGACAAGTAATGACATTTTTAAGTATAACATATCCGCTTATGCCTGGAGCTTATATACCAACAAATTATTTACCGGTTCTTATCTTTCTTATTATCGGTTTGGTTTTCGGTATCGTCGCTTTATTACTCGGCACGATCTTCAGGATGAAGAAGCCTTACCGCGAAAAGCTCCTTCCGTATGAATCAGGTGTCAATCCCAAAGGGGAGCCACGATACCGGTTTTCTATCAGGTTTTATATCATCGCCATGCTTTTTGTCATATTCGATGTTGAGGCTGTTTTTATCTATCCGTGGGCTGTGGTATTCGATATGATCGGCATATATGCCTTTATCGAAATGGTTATTTTTATCGCTATTCTCCTGGTCGGTTATCTCTATGCCTGGGACAAAGAGGCCTTCCAGTGGGATTGATAGGATCACGTTTATTGATGCACGGAATGTTTTTCATTGAGGTAAACAGATGATCGATACAGCAGCAACTGGACTCATCACCGTAGACGAACATACAAAGGTGCTTCCCCCGAACGTCATTATCACTGCGCTCGATAAGGTTGTAAACTGGTCACGGGTATCTTCCATATGGCCGGTAACCTTTGGACTTGCATGCTGTGCTATCGAAATGATGGCGGTAGGAGCAGCCCACTATGATTTAGACCGTTTTGGCATTATATTCAGGGGGTCACCCCGCCAGGCTGATGCGATGATTGTAGCGGGTACGGTTACAAAGAAGATGGCGCCTGTTGTGAGAAGGGTCTATGACCAGATCCCTGAGCCGCGGTATGTCATAGCAATGGGGAGCTGTGCATGTACCGGCGGGATATTCAAGACTTACAGTACGGTGCAGGGAGTTGATACCTTTCTTCCTGTTGATGTATATGTCCCCGGCTGTCCACCGCGGCCGGAGACACTGCTGGAAGCGATCATGCTGCTTCAGGAAAAAATTAAGAAAGAAACAGCGAGGTGGAGTCCTTGGCGGTAGTTGAAGTAAGAATAAACCCCAAACAGGGGATGCAGCCGGCCGAAATAGCTGAGAAGATAAAACAGGAGTTCCCTGACCAGGTTATAGAAGTTGCGGAATTCAGGGATCAGGTCTCCGTCATTCTGAAAAGAGACAGGCTTTTTAATATCTGTAAATACCTTCACGATGATGCAATGCTGAGTCTGGATCACCTCAAGGACCTCTGCGGAGTCGATTATCTTAATAAGAAAGACGTCAGATTCGAGGTTGTGTATACCCTCTATTCGATACGGCATCACCATATGATCCGTCTGAGGGCAGAAGTCCCTGAAAACGACCCGACGATCCAGTCAGTAACCCCGATATGGGCTGGCGCTGACTGGCATGAGCGGGAATGTTTTGATATGTTCGGGATTACATTTAAGGGGCATCCTGATATGAGAAGAATCCTTATGCCCGAGGACTGGGAAGGATATCCATTGAGAAAAGATTATCCCCTCAAGGGGCCTGATTTTGAAAATGACTGGAAAGGTTTTACAGAAATGGTCGAACGGTCAAAAGAACTCAGTGAGTATGATTGGGTAGGATGAGATGTTAGACATAGAAAAAGTCCTGGAAACCAGAGAACTCAATGTCAGTATGGGGCCGCAGCACCCTGCTACTCATGGTGTGTTGCGTCTCCTGCTTGATTTAGACGGCGAGCGGATCGTACATGTTAAACCAATCGTAGGGTATCTCCACAGGGGGATAGAGAAACTCGGTGAGAGTCTGAGCTATTTCCAGGCGCTGCCCCTGACAGACAGGTTAGATTACGTTTCTGCCATGTCAAACAATATCGGCTATGTTGTTGCAGTCGAGAAATTACTCGGCATAGAGGCGCCTGAGAGGGCAAAGTTCATAAGGACAATCGTTGGAGAGATGTCAAGGATAGCCAACCATCTCCTGTGGCTCGCAACGCATGCGCTTGATATTGGCGCAATGACCGTTTTCCTCTACTGCTTCAGAGACAGGGAATGGATACTGGAACTGTTTGAGAAAATATGCGGGGCACGGCTTACCGTGACCTACCCGAGAATCGGCGGGGTCAGGAACGATATATCACAGGAATTCCTTGACAGCCTCTCAAAATTTCTGGATGAATTCCCTTCGAGGATATTGGAATATGAGACCCTTATAGACCAGAACAGGATATGGCTCCAGAGGACGATAGGCATAGGCGTTCTCACTGCCGAGGAGGCAGTGAACTGGGGACTCACAGGCCCGACATTGAGGGGTTCCGGCGTTCCGTATGATGTCAGAAAAAATGCTCCGTATGATGCTTACGATAAAGTTGAGTTTGAGGTTCCTATCGGGAGCGAAGGCGATGTGTATGACCGGTACCGTTGCAGGATGCATGAATTCAGGCAGTCAGTAAAGATCCTGAGGCAGTTGATTGAGAAATTACCTCCAGGCCCTGTCATGGCAGATGAATCGAAATTTACTTTTCCACCGAAGGATGCCATGTTCCCTGTTACTCATCCGGCAAAGCAACATGCATTTTATATTCAGGAAAAGGCATGCAAAGGTTGCGGCATGTGCAAGAGGGCATGCCCTGTCGGTGCAATAACCGGTGAAAAGAAAAAACCGCACAAGATTGACCAGGAAATCTGCCTGAAATGCGCGAACTGTTACACGACGTGCAAGTTTAAAGCACTATTTCTCGTTCCCGGCGGACACGGGCTCAGCGAGGAAGAAATGAAGAAGATCCTTGAATCTCCAGTGCCGGATGATATCGCACATGCTTCAAAACTTATCATCGATCATTTCACCTATGTTAAAAAGGGTCCTGTTGCGCCTAAGGGGGAACTTTACGTTGCAACGGAAGTACCGAAAGGCGAACTCGGGTTTTATTTCGTGAGTGACGGAACCGGAAAACCTTTCAGGATGAGGGTGAGGTCTCCTTCATTCATCCACGCCGGCGCCCTACCGAAGCTGTGCGCCGGACATTTTGTTGCCGATGTTATCGCCAATATCGGGACGATTGATATAGTCCTTGGAGAATGCGATAGATAAAGAAAAATTATGGACATTGTGGGAACTTTACAGAACAGTATCGGCATAGAAAATCTCAATGCCCTCGCTCAATTCGGTATCGATGTCGGTATCATATTGATAAAGATTGTCGTGGTGCTCGGTATAGCCCTGCTTCATGTTGCATACGCTACGTATTTTGAACGGAAAGTAATCGGACATATGCAGGTAAGGCTTGGGCCGATGCGGGTCGGTCCCCATGGACTCTTGCAGCCCTTTGCAGACGGGATAAAACTGTTTTTCAAGGAGGATGTTATTCCTGCGGAGGCCGATAAACCCGTGTTTTACCTGTCACCTGTAATTTTTATGGGTGCTGCCATGGCATCGCTTGCTTTTATCCCGTTTCAGGAAAATTTTGTTGTAGCCGATATAAATGTCGGCCTCTTGTGGCTCTTTGCCTTTTCAGGGATGGGTGTCTATGGAATTTTTATGTCAGGGTGGTCATCAAACTCAAAATATTCCTTCATCGGCGGTCTGAGGTCAACATCACAGGTTATCAGTTATGAGGTTGCTCTCGGGCTGAGCCTGGTTGGTGTGATGATCATGGCAGGGTCACTGAACCTAACGGATATTGTCAAGGCACAGGAGAATTCAATTTACGGGATGTTTATGATACCACAGTTTGTAGGGTTCGTAATCTTTGTTATTGCAGCTGTTGCAGAATCAAACAGGACGCCGTTTGATTTACCGGAAGCTGAAACAGAGCTCGTTGCCGGTTATTTCACGGAATATAGCGGCTTCAGGTTTGCACTCTTTTTCCTTGGTGAATATATTGGAATGATTATCATGGCCTCACTTGTTACCATATGCTATTGGGGAGGCTGGACACTACCATGGTATGTATATAAAGTGTTCCCGTTCCTTAAAATCGTACCGGGTGTATTCTGGCTTTTAGCTAAGGTATATGTATTTATATTCTTTTACTATTGGATTAGGGCAACTGTTCCACGATACCGGTATGACCAGCTTATGTCAATCGGCTGGAAAATTTTAATACCGCTGGCATTGGCAAATATACTGGCTACAGGGCTTATCAAAATAATGTTTTAAGGGGTTTTAAGCGTGAGTCTTAAGAAAATATTGGATAAGGGAATCCTGAAGCAGATTACCTTCATAGAGATATTCAAGGGTATGGCGCTTACCTTCCGCAAGATGGTATCGAAGGCAGTTACGATACAGTACCCTGATCAGAGAAGAGATATTGCCCCTGGATTCAGAGGCCAGCATGCGCTCTCAAAAGGGCCGGCTGGTGAGTCAAAATGCGTTGGATGCGGACTCTGTGCCACGATATGTCCCTCTCAGTGTATCAAAGTCACCAGGGAAAAGGGAAAGGTTACAGGATACGAGATAGAACTGCTCAGATGCATCTATTGCGGGTTCTGTGTCGAGGCATGTCCCTATGGAGCCATATCTCTTACGGAAAATTATGAATATAGCGCTTACACAAGAGATGCCTTACACATGACAAAAGACAAGCTTTTAAATAACTGGGATAAATATATGCCCGGGAATAAAGGAATAGAGTATTACAAGAGATTCTGGCGGCCGATGTCAGAGGACTTTGCGACTCCTCCGGGCCAGGCAAAGGGGAGAGGGCATGCTTCCTAAGATATTTTTTGCATATTTTGCTTTTGCGATATTGTTTATTGCTATGCTTGTTGTCACAAGGAAGAACCCGGTTCACAGTGTGCTCTGGATGCTTCTCCTTTTCTTCCACATTGCCGGCCTGTACTTGTTTCTGAATGCTGAATTCCTTGCCGCAGTGCAGATCGTTGTCTATGCGGGGGCGATACTCGTATTGTTCCTGTTTGTTGTTTTCCTTTTAAACATCAAAGAAGAAATAAAGGCAAAACGATTTATTAATGCATGGCCTACAGGCTTTGCATTTGCTCTGGGTATCTTTTTCCTTTTCGTGATGACCTTCAGGTCATATATCGCTCCTCCGGCAGGGCCGTATACTGTCGAAATGGTACAGAGCGAATCAAATATAGTGGTTTTAGGAAAGATTCTGTACACGGAATTTCTTTTTCCGTTTGAAATTGCATCATTAATACTTCTTGTAGCGATAGTCGGGGCAATAGTCCTGGCGAAGAGGAGGCTCAAGAGTTAAATCATGGTTCCGTTATACTGGTATATCGTCCTGAGCGCTGCGCTCTTTTCCGTTGGGGTTTTCGGATTCCTTGCGAGGAGAAACGTTATTATCATGTTCATGTCCATTGAATTGATGCTCAACGCCGTAAACATGAGTCTTATTACATTTAGCCACTACCTCCAGGACATGAGGGGCCAGATACTTGCTTTCTTCGTGATAGCTGTCGCTGCTGCTGAGGCAGCGATAGGACTTGCAATCATTATTGCCTTATTTAGAAACAAGTCCACGGCACACGTGGATGAGATACATGAGATGCAGGGATAGGGATTAGCTCTATGGAATATTATTTATTAATACCATTTCTTCCGTTAGCAGCGTTTATCATTAATATCACTCTCGGCAAGGACATTTTACGGAACAAGGCAGACTGGGTTTCGGTACTCGCTGTATGCGGTTCAGCTGTTGTTGCAATCTATACGTTATATGATGTTGCTGTATTGAAAAATACATATGACAAGGATCTCTATACGTGGATTGTTTCCGGCAATTTCAAGGTATCGGTCGGTTTTCTCATTGATCAGCTTACATCTGTCATGCTCATTGTCGTCACAGTCTGTGGATCACTTATCACAATTTATTCCGTAGGGTACATGCACGGAGACCCGGGCTATTACCGGTTTTTCGCCTACCTGAGTCTCTTTACTTTCTGCATGCTCATGCTCGTCATGGGCAATAACTTCCTCCAGCTCTATTTCGGTTGGGAAGGTGTCGGTCTCTGCTCTTACTTCCTGATCGGATACTGGTACGAGAAAAAATCAGCCTCTGATGCCGGAAAGAAGGCATTTATCGTTAACAGGTTTGGCGATTTCGGCTTTGGCCTCGGTGTTATTATGGTATTTCTGTATTTCGGGACATTGCATTACAGCGTTGTTTTCGGAAACGTACAGACTATTGCTCACCAGACTGTTAACATCTATGGCTATGTAATCAGCCTTCCGACTCTCATTGCACTCTTGCTCTTCTGCGGTGCAATCGGGAAATCAGCACAGTTACCGCTCCATGTCTGGCTTCCGGATGCAATGGAAGGCCCGACACCGGTCAGCGCACTGATCCATGCCGCAACCATGGTTACGGCAGGTGTCTTCCTCGTTGCCAGATGTAATCCGATATTTAATCTTTCAGAAACAGCCTTGATTGTTGTCGCATTGACCGGTGGGATAACAGCTCTCTTTGCAGCAACAATAGGGCTTGTGCAAAACGATATAAAAAGGATCATCGCTTATTCGACCGTCAGCCAGCTCGGATACATGTTCCTTGCATGTGGCGTGGGGGCCTATGCTGCCGGTATATTCCATTTATATACGCATGCGTTCTTCAAGGCACTCTTGTTCCTCTGCGCAGGAAGCGTCATGCATGCCATGGGAGGAGAGCTTAACCTTCAGAAGATGGGCGGTCTCAAGAAATACATGCCATGGACGTACAGGACAATGCTTATCGGTTCTCTCAGCATTGCCGGTATCCCGGGGCTGGCAGCCTTCTTCAGCAAGGATGAAATCCTCTGGCTTGCATATGCCGGAGAGAGCCCTGTGGGGAAATTCGTATTTGTATTAGGAGCAATCGGAGCCTTTCTCACAGCTTTCTATTCCTTCAGGCTCATCTTCCTCACGTTCCACGGGAAATTCCGCGGGACCCATGAACAGGAGCACCATCTCCACGAATCACCAAAAGTGATGATCATTCCACTCATGTTACTCGCTGTCGGTGCAATTGGAGCAGGATGGGTGGGTATCCCGCCTTTACTCGGTGGAGGAGCACATATTTCACACTTTCTGGAGCCTGTTCTCGGACATCCTCATGTTCATGCAACCCATGCAGAGGAATGGCTCATCATGGGCATTTCGGTTCTCATAGCAGTTTCTGGTATTATTTGTGCATCGTATATCTATCTTGTACGTTTGGATATACCGGTAAGGTTTGCAAGGAATTTCAGGCCGGTTTATAACATTTTGTTTAACAAATACTACGTTGACGAACTTTACAGTTTTCTCTTTATAAGGCCAACCCTCTGGGTTGCGGACCATATCCTCGTGCGAATTACCGATGCGAAGTTCATAGAGGGAGTCGTCAACGGGGTTCCGAAATCGATCGGTGATTTCAGCCAGTCATTCCGGAGGATTCAGACAGGAATAGCACAGCACTACGGGATAGTCATGGCTGCTGGAGCGATCTTTATAATCGCTTTCGTATTATTATTCATGTAGGTAACGTTTCATAGAGGAGAGTAATGGAACAGGTAATAACGAACAGTTTAGGTTATCCGATTCTCAGCGCGGTTATCTTTCTGCCGATCCTGGGTTCTCTCCTGATCCTTGTTCTCAAGAGGTCTGCTGAGTTAACAGCAAAGATTATCGCCCTTGCTACGAGTGTTGCAACGTTTCTCATTTCGATTCCTCTCTTCACGAACTTTGACAAATCGACCCATAAGATGCAGTTTGTAGAGAAGCACAGCTGGATACCGGACTGGAATATCTACTATTATCTCGGGGTTGACGGAATCAGTGTCCTGTTTGTGCTTTTATCCACCTTAACGGCTATTCTTTGTGTCCTTATCTCATGGACTGCTATTACAACAAAAGTAAAGGAATTCTATATCTCTATCCTCCTTACCACTGCAGGGATGATAGGGGTTTTCTGTTCACTCGATTTCTTCCTCTTCTACATCTTCTGGGAGGCGATGCTCATCCCGATGTTTCTCATTATCGGTGTGTGGGGAGGTCCCAACAGGGTTTATGCCGCAATAAAATTCTTCCTGTATACACTGGTTGGAAGCCTCCTGATGCTTGTCGGCATAATCGTCCTTTACTTTTACGCTGGCAAGACCTTTGATATCCTTGAATTGGCAACAAAGTCATACCCGTACAAGATGCAGTTCTGGCTTTTCTGGGCATTCTTTGCAGCTTTTGCCGTGAAGGTTCCGATGTTCCCTGTCCACACATGGCTTCCGGATGCCCATACAGAGGCACCGACTGCTGGGAGTGTCATCCTTGCTGCGGTCCTCATCAAAATGGGCGCATATGGTTTCCTGAGATTTTCAATACCGCTCTTCCCCCAGGCAGCAACGGCAATGACTCCTGTCATGATGACCCTTTCAGTTATCGCTATTATATACGGCGCTGTTATATGCCTTGCCCAGACCGATTTAAAGAGGCTTATTGCATATAGTTCAGTCAGTCATATGGGATTTGTAACACTCGGTATCTTTGCTCTCAATAGCCAGGGCGTTGAAGGTGGTATCTTGCAGATGGTAAACCACGGCATCGTTACCGGAGCACTCTTCTTGTCAGTAGGGATCATCTACGAGAGGACACACTCGAGGCAGATCGCAGACTATGGAGGACTGGCCACGATCATGCCTGTTTACGCAGGATTCTTTATGGTATTCACTCTGGCCGCAGTAGGACTCCCGGCGACCAACGGGTTCATCGGTGAATTTCTCATCATTCTTGGTGGGTTCACTGCTAACCGGCTGGCCGGTGTGCTTGCAGCAACAGGGATCATTATCGGAGCCGGTTACATGTTGTGGCTTTATCAGAGGATGTTCTTCATGCGGATTAATAAAAAGATCGTTGGTCTGGACGATATGAATATGAGAGAGGCTCTGGCGCTGTTACCCATGCTTATCCTGGTCTTCTGGATCGGCATCTATCCGACCCCGTTTCTCGGGTTTATGCATGCATCGGTCGAGCATTTGTTGCAGAGAGTGAATATGAGTGGCGGCATGGAAGAGATTAACTTAGCCAAGACCCTAATGGAGGTCGTCATCAGATGAATTTCCAGCTTCCTGATATTAGTCCGATAATACCTGAACTGACCTTGACCGCAATGGCACTCATCGTATTGCTCCTTGACCTTGTCGTCAGGAGAAAAGAGATACTTGCAGCAGTATGCATCGGCGGTATAGCAGTTGTTGCGGCAACGCTTATAAATGGTTATGGCACAACATTCAGCGGCATGTTTGTTTCTGATGGTTACAGCACGTTCTTTAAACTCATCTTTTTCATTAATGTAATCCTTTCAGTTTTGATATCTGTGAGATATATTGCCATCGAGAAGGTTAATTACGGAGAGTACTATAGCCTTATCCTCTTCTCAACTGTTGGGATGATGCTCATGGCATCAGCCGGTGACCTCATCGTCCTTTATCTTGGACTCGAGCTCATGGCATTGAGCACCTATGTTCTGGCAGGTTTCATCAGGCACAATATAAAATCAAACGAGGCAGCACTGAAGTATTTACTGCTTGGAGCCTTTTCCTCCGGGTTCCTGCTTTATGGAATATCTTTGATTTATGGTCTCACGGGAACAACGAATCTCCGGGACATAGCGGTCTTCATCAGCGGAACAGGTCTTGCCGGCAACCCCGCCCTTTTACTGTCTGTCATGTTCTTTATCGTAGCATTCGGCTTCAAGATAGCCGCGGTGCCATTTCATATGTGGGCACCGGATGTCTATGAAGGTGCACCAACATCCATAACAGCATTTATGTCAGTCGGTCCAAAGGCAGCGGGTTTTGCAGTTCTCGGCAGGGTCTTTCTCTTGGCCTTCGCATCGGTCAGCGTGAACTGGGCTGCAATTCTCATCCCTATTTCAATCCTTACCATGGCTGTCGGGAATATCGTTGCGCTCTCCCAAACGAATATCAAGAGAATGCTCGCATACTCATCGATCGCACATGCCGGATACGCACTCCTCGGTATTATCGCTGCAAATAATGAGGGACTCGCGAGCATGATGAATTACATGATGATATATGCATTCATGAACATCGGTGCCTTTGCAGTCATAATCATGCTCAGGACAGAGGGATTCAGGGGAGAGGACATAACAGATTATCAGGGACTTGCAAAGACACATCCAATGGCAGCAGCCCTTATGCTCATATTCATGTTTTCTCTGACGGGCATTCCTCCCACAGCGGGTTTCATTGGTAAGCTCTATTTATTCATGAGCGCAATACATGCCGGATATACATGGCTTGTTATTGTAGCCGTCGTATTCAGTGCAATATCTGCATTCTTCTATCTCAGGATCGTCATGTACATGTACATGCGAGAACCAAGAGATATTATTGCCCTTACCACGACCAAGACAGTAGGCATAGCCCTTGGAGTAACCGTCGTGGCAGTGCTTGCGATAGGTGTATTCCCGTCATTCCTCATTGACTTTGCCAGAGAAGCCATAGCAGCAGGATTCTAAGATACTTTCTTTCAAAGTCTACAATCAACGTTCCAAAACAGTTGATTGGTGTACCCTGAGGCACAGGCATTTCCCGGGTTAATTGGCAGCGTCCCATATTTTCTCATAAAATTATTTCATTGATAAATCAAGAAAATTCTTGAATCCCAAAATTGCATTTATCAGAGGCAATGTTGTCTTAAAGGTCTTTTGTCCCGACATGAGTCGGAATTCCAATCAACCCAAAAACTGCAATTACTGTCAGGCATATATGCGGAAAAACCTTTCCAAATCGAGGTGTGCTGTTAGATGTACGCTCTCCTTTTTGCATGAAAATATACTTGTTTATGCAATAATAAACGTCTTACAAAGGCGGTGATGGGAAAGCTTTTTCCGCACACATGCCCTCCGTATGATTTCTTTAAATGCATTTTCAGGGCCAAAAGACTTTGAAGGCGACTGTGCCTCCGGTTCAATAGTCAATTGCATTCTTTAGACATATCAGCCCAGATTATTCATGAAGCGCTCAATAGCAGAGCAGATGCACTATCATCGCTCATTCTCCCCTGTGGAATAGTAAAGTTTATTCCACAGGGTCCGAGATACAGAGTGTTCTTCGTAAGGCGAAGAACACTCTGTAAAGCCGCTCCGATACAGCATCTGCTCTGGTTAATCTGGAAATTTGTGAATAATAGAAGTTAGGTGGAATGATTTTTATCGTAACAGAAGGGACTGCGGGATTTCCCCAAATATACAATTACAGGTAAGGGGGGGGAGGGGATGGGCTAAACTTCTCTATCCATCCTTTCGGTAGTTTGAAATTGAACACAGGGACGTCTCTATCTTTACATGAAAGGTCTGCATGATCAGGAAGCAATTGCCATTTTTTTATTTCACATGCCTTAGATATTGTTTTAATCAGTCTGTAATCAATGCCCATAGATTTGACGGCAAGGGCATCGAGGAAAACCGGATTAAATCCGGCAAAAACAATAGATGAAACGAGCGGGTCTCCAGCCATTGGACCATTTCCGTGCTGTGAGATAATCCCGTCAATTATACCGAAAAATTTTCTTTGTTGCGTATCATGTAACTTCCCGTCCCTGTCCGCATACATGACAATCCTGTTCAGGTCAAGTATTGTTCTCCAGATGGTGTCATTCCCTTTCCAGTTTCCATGCTTTAAGTGTTTATACTGACCGATAATAACATTTTTTTCCTGCAGATAGGCTCTCAGCGAGGCAAAGCCGGGAAACTTTTCTACTTTTATATATTTTTTTATTTTTGCAAATGATTTTTGCATGGACATATAATATGATGGAGGATGAGAAGGAGATGCATCTCCGTCAGGTGGGAGTCCCTCACGCCAGTGGGGCAAGCATGCATTTCCAGATACAACTCCGATTATGTTTTTCAAAGTTAGCGTCACACCGGATTTCAAGTGTGTTTTCATTTTTGCGATGTTTATTATGAGATCAGAGTCTAAAACAGATTTTGAGAATGTATACTGATGAACAGAATGGGTATGGTATTTATCAGGTATTCTTGATTCACTATGCATCGGATTGCTGCTTGAAACACAAGGGTCAGCTAACGTGCAGTAATGAATATGGGGTGTATTGTCAAATTCAGAAAACAAACTGTTACTTCCTATATTGATATCTATGTAACCCAAAGGGTCTCCTTGCTGGTCATGATAAGAGAGGGACCCATCGTTTGCTTCTTTTAATATTTTTGCTCGAAGATCTATTATGTTGAGTTCTTTATACCCACGATGTGCTAAGACCTCAACCGTGGACTGTATGCCGGTAAAATCCATAATACGACTAAAATCTACTTTTGCTGTTGGATTCTCAGCAATGGTAATTGATCCGTTACCCCTCAAAGCGAGGTGAGCATAATCAATAAAAGGTCTTATTAGGGAACCATGGACGATGGTGCTGTACAATGCGCTGTCTCCAAGATAATGACTGTCTCGCACAAGATTCGGTTTTATCAGAATATTATTGCCTGGCTTGATAATGTCTTTAAATGGGTTCCAGAGCGGTGTGCCGATATTTTTTTTATCAAGGCCAAGTTTTTGTAGCAGTTCTCTGACCATTGGATAGATCATATTGTGTGTATTGTATTTTTTAACAAAAGGTAATTCGGGATATGCTTCAGGAGGGTCAAAGGGAACATCAAGGGGATACTGTTTAACTTCCGGGTTGTAAACGAATGATGCGATATCTGTAAAAAAACAATTTCTGGAAGGCATATGCAGTATTTTTCTTAATTTAAAAATATACTGAATATCAGTAGTGTCCCAACGTTGTATTTACAACATAGTATAACATATTGAAAATACGGGGGATTAAATTAAAAATGGTTGTAATCGATTCGGTAAGTTGTCGGACAGCATCCGATTTCCAGTAAAAAAGTCTTGAGTGATGAGCGCATTTGTCTTCAGGGAGTACTGACGAGATCCAAATATTCCAAAGAACTCAGGCTTATCAGGTACTATGATGAAGAAAATAAAAAAATGCTGACGTTTCTTACGAACAATTTCAAGCTTGCAGCAACGACAATTGCCCAGATATATAAGTCCCGTTGGCAGATTGAATTGTTTTTCAAATGGATAAAACAGAACCCGAAGATCAAGTCGTTTCTTGGAACCAGCAAAAACGCTGTGATGACTCAAATCTGGGTTGCCGTGTGCTATTATCTGCTCCTGACCTATATCAAGTATCAGACAAAGTACAGGTTCTCGTTGCTGCAACTCAGTCGTGTTATTCGGGAAATGCTCTTCGATAGGAAGGCCCTTTTGATATTTTGAGCCTCAAGCCCGATAGACTGAAAATGAGAAAGGAAGATCCTATCCAAGGAGCTCTATTTTAACCGGACAGTAATATATGACACTCGTAAATGAGTCTTTTAAGATGCTAAAGATTATTGATTGTCAGTTTAAATGTTCATTTTCATAATCTAATTTGGTTTAATTCCGCAGACGTTTATACTTTTAACCCGAAAACTGCAATTGATTTTCATATAAATATTCATTTATACTATAAACAGTATAACCTTTATAATTAAGGTAATTAAATTATTTAAATATAAATAATTAAATATAAAAGACTAATTTATCACGGTTCACTTAATGATGAACTGCCAAGGAGGATCAGATTATGGAGATTAAGGTTTTGGGGCCGGGCTGTCCTACCTGCAAGACACTGGAAAACCTGGTAACCCAGGCTGTGAAGGAACTGGGAATCAATGTAAAGGTAGGAAAGGTTACCGACATAGTTGAGATTATGAAGCATACATTCGCGACGCCGGCTCTTATTATTGACGGCAAACTCAGATACGCGGGAAAGCCTTTGCCTACACTCGAGAAACTAAAAGAACTTTTACAGAAAGAGGCATAGAATGGAAGATCTGATAAATATCTTCAAAGCATTTTCTGATGAAACAAGATTAAGGATTTTGAAACTCCTCGAACCAGGGGAACTTTGTGTCTGTGATATTGTTGCAGCTCTCGATATGACTCAACCAAATGTCTCCTTCCACCTCGGCGTACTGAAAGAGACAGGATTCATTAAAGACAGAAGAAAAGGCAAATGGATTCATTACGGTATCGATGACACTGACATGTTCAAACGGTTTCTCCTTCTTTCAGTGCTTGAGAGGATTCCGGAAGTTGCAATGATTGATAACCAAAAAAGGCTCAATCAATTTCTAAAAACGAAGAGAAAGAAACCATATATCATCGAACCAAGGGATAAAGCATTCTGTTGCGGGAGATAGAAATGTTTTTGTGCAAAGGTAAGTCATGCCACCTATTGAAAATAATGTTTTTATGCACAGGGAATTCATGCCGAAGCCAGATGGCAGAAGGGTTTGCAAGAGCATTGGGGAAAGGGCTCATTGAACCATATAGTGCAGGGCTTTCTCCCCAGGGGGCAAATGAAAAGGCAGTACAGGTCATGAAAGAAATCGGGATCGATATCTCTCATCAGAAGTCCAAATCAATTGATATGGAATTACTGAAACAGATGCATGTTGTTATTACCCTCTGTGATAATGCCGCAAAATCCTGCCCGTATATCCCCCCTGAGATCACAAGCCTCCACTGGCCGTTAGATGACCCTGCCAAGGCAGTTGGTACAGAAGAAGAGGTATTACATGAATTCAGAAGGGTACGGGACGAAATAAAAAGGAAGATTGTTGACCTTGTTAAACATATTGCAGACTCAGCAGAAAAGAGATCTGAACAACCTCATCTGTCATAGTGTAAATCGTCGTTTTTTACAGTTAAGAAATTGAATGTTGCAGAAGATAAAAACCTCAAGCGGGAGAAAATAAGAAGCATGTATACATAACAAAGGCGCTTTCATTGTTGAAGTGTCCCACGACCCGGAGGTAGAAAAATAAAAACCAAATATAAACTGTTATTAGTAATAGCTCTTTTTTTAGGATGCTACTATTTACCAATTGAAAACACCAAATTCAATAAAGCTATTATTGAAGCACTGGCCCTGACCAAATGGTATGCGCGGGAACATGTACTTCTCTGCCTTGTCCCTGCCTTCTTTATCGCAGGTGCGATTGTTGTCTTTGTTAACAAGGCGGCGATAATGAAATATTTCGGGGCGAGGGCGAACAAATTCCTGTCATATTCCGTTGCCTCTGTATCAGGCTCCATCCTTGCAGTATGTTCCTGTACGATCCTCCCCTTATTCATGGGCATATACCACAGGGGAGCCGGCCTCGGTCCTGCAATTGCTTTCCTCTATTCCGGTCCTGCTATCAATGTGCTGGCGATTATCCTTACAGCCCGGGTTCTCGGCTGGGAACTTGGGCTTGCAAGGGCAATCGGTGCTATTCTTTTCAGTATTGTCATCGGGCTCCTGATGCATCTGATCTTCCTGAAAGAGGAGAAAGAACGCCATACGGGAGACGATTTCGATTTCAGCGCTGTTGAAGACGGCCGTTCCATAGGAAAAACTATCCCCTATTTCTTTTCAATGATTGCAATCCTTGTATTTGCAAACTGGGGAAATCCGCCTGAGGAGAGCCATACTGTCTGGCGGCTGATCTATCATTACAAATGGGGGATTACAGGAATCTTTGCTGTCTCCCTGTTAATAATGCTCATAAAGTGGTTCAAAAAAGATGAGTTAAAGGAATGGACACAGCAATCCTGGATTCTCGCACTTCAGATACTGCCGCTTCTTCTGGGCGGAGTCCTTGTTGCCGGGTTTTTGCTCGGGAGAGTCGGACATGAGGGTATCATCCCATCGAAGTATATTGCACAACTCGTAGGCGGGAATTCTTTCTTCGCCAATTTCTTTTCTTCTGTTGTCGGTGCATTTATGTATTTTGCAACACTGACTGAAGTTCCAATTCTCCAGGGCCTGATCGGTTCAGGCATGGGAAAAGGGCCTTCTCTGGCATTACTCCTTGCAGGTCCAGCCCTGAGTCTTCCGAATATGCTCGTTATCAGGAGTGCAATAGGGACTCAGAAGACGGTCGTATTTGTCTGTCTTGTAGTAATCATGGCGACCATTTCGGGAATAATTTTCGGAGCACTCATTGAATAACGATTCAGGGGGTAAAGGATGAATGTCAAAGGCTTTATAAAGAGTCTGCTTCTTATTCTTATAGTTTTCAGTTGTGCTTTTCTTGTTTATAAAGAGTTCTCCCTAAAAAGCGAGAGTAATGTAACTAATGCCGCAGAAACACAAGGGGATAAATCATCAGTACCTGTTGAAACTCAATCGGACAAGGAAAATCTACCATCAACTGAAGTTACAGGGAAACAGGGTGAAGTCCCATCATCAGTTTCTGATAAGGCAATAACTTCAAAAGTAATCGCATATTATTTCCACGGTACGGTTAGATGCACAACATGCCGTACAATCGAACGATATTCGCAAGAGGCGATAGAACAATACTTTACGAACGAACTACAGAATGGAACACTCGAATTCCGCCGTGTAAATGTGGAAGAACCTGGAAACCGTCACTTTATCCAGGACTATCACCTTTTTACCAGGTCCCTTGTCCTTTCTCTGGTATCAGACGGCAAGGAGAAGAAATGGAAGAATCTTCCCGATGTCTGGAAGCTCGTGAGGGACAAAAAAAAATTTTATCAGTATGTAAAAGATGAAGTAGAAAAATTTCTCGAGGAAACGTAACTGATGGAATTATTTCTCGTAACAACTGCTGTTTGGCTTGGGATATTGACATCTGTCAGTCCTTGCCCACTGGCCTCAAATATCGCTGCGGTATCCTTTATTTCACGGAGGATTACGCAGAGGAATACCGTATTTTTTTCAGGCATCCTCTATACCATTGGAAGGAGTCTTACCTATATTTTCCTTGGCATCCTTATCGTAAAAACACTGGTGGACGTCCCGATCCTGTCGGATTTTCTCCAGAGATATGTCAATAAAATCCTGGGCATCGTGCTGATTCTCGTAGGCATGGTACTGCTTGATCTGTTGAAGATACCGCTGCCTATCCCGTCGGTATCCGGGAACATCGCAAAAAAATTGGCTGAAAAAGGGAGCTTTGGTTCATTGCCTCTCGGAATTCTGTTCGCGCTGGCCTTCTGCCCGGTATCCGCCGCCCTGTTTTTCGGCGGCTTAATACCTATTGCGGTAAAAGCAGATTCAGGGATAGGGTTGCCTCTCATTTATGGTATCGGCACTGCTCTTCCGGTCCTGTTCTTTGCTTTCCTTGTAGCAGCAGGTACTGGATATGTCAGCAATTTCTATTACAGAATCACAAAAATCGAGTCTTATACAAAAAAACTAACCGGTATTATTTTTATTCTGGTTGGCATTTACTATGCCCTTGCGTATATTTTTGAAATTATTTGAAGAAGGTTAACAGTGAGCATTATTGAAACCATTCAAAAGCTTGTGCAGAATGATATACAGCTTGCACGGTTATTTGAAAGGGTCAAGGAATGTGCGGAACTTTATCTAAATGCAAAACAGAGGCAAAAAGGTTGTGACGGGATGGGTGAAGTTGCCATGCTCAAGGATGATTGTATCTATTATATGGAAAAAATGATTCGATACTGTAAGGAGAAGGGGTATCTTTCAGAAGATACTTCATACGAAATAGACTCTGTTGTCAGCGCTATTTATAGAACATAACAAGTGATAAAAAACAAGGAGAATTCTATGGAAGACAAACAGGCACTTCTTGACGCACTTAAGTTTCATGGACATATGTGCTGGGCCAGCGTAGCTGGCGTGCGCATAGGGCTGGCAGCTTTACGGCATCGTGGAAATAGGCGAAGACCACGGCGGTATGTGCTTTGGCGACGGTGTGCAATATGCTACCGGCTGTACCTTTGGCAAGGGTAATATCCGCAAGCAACCCTATGGCAAGCTCGCTTTTACTCTGATTGACAAAGCGACCAACCGCTCCGTACGTGTGAGCTACAAGCCAACGTTGCAGAACCAGATTGCTAAATCCGCCTTTATGCAGAAGCGTGGCATGGGTATCATGCCCGACGAAATACCAGTCGAAGAGCAGATGGAACTGGTGTGGGTTCCCTTGCTGGTTATCTTGGCGGACTTCTTGGCGTTGGAGGCGGAAACTTTATCGTGCCGGTTTTGGTCTGGCTCGGATTTAATCCGAAGAAAGCGGCGGCAACTACTGCTTTTATCGTGATATTCTCCTCATTTTCAGGATTTTTGGGCCATGCCTCCCTTGGAAATATTGATATCAAACTTTTGTCTTTCTGTGCAACAGGTTCTGTTGCAGGCGCTCTGTTCGGGGCGTATCTGATGAAAAAGAAATTGAGCGGTAAACAGGTAAAAACAGCAATCGGGTTGATACTCTATCTGATCGCGGTGAAGATGATATGGGATTTAATAAATAAATATTGAAAAAAAATGGAAGCAGTCATAGTAAAAGAACTGAGAAAAAGTTATAACACATTCCCAGCCCTTGACGGAATCAGTTTCTCGATGAGGCAGGGAGAGGTCTTCGGCCTCCTCGGCCCGAATGATCTTAAGAAAACCATGGTCGGAGGCCTTTTATTAATGTGGCTGCTTAAGATTTATTTTGTAGAGTGAACTCAATGGAACTATTTGCATTTACTAAGACGGCTACAAGTAAGGATTCATATTCTGACACCCTCCCCTTTGTCCCCTCTCCCCTCAAGGGAGGGGAGATTCTCGGTGTTCCCGTCGAGGGAGGGGAAGTAGAGAGGTGCTCCCGTCAAGGGAGGGGAAGTAGAGAGGTGCTCCCGTCGGGGGAGGATACATACATAGGGAGGCTTCTGTAGAGAGAGGAACGATAATACGCCTCCACAAGAAAGTCTGAAGAATGCTATTTTGAGAACGGTAGTGCATTTATAATTATACAGGAGGTTATGAATGAAGCGAGTTATTTTTCTTGCATTGGGCATTCTTGTTACTTTATTTGTTTTCACATTACATGCTGAAAACCAGAAAGAACCTGAGAAAAAGCCTGCTCCGTCAGGGGTCTGCCCGCCTTTTCATCTGAAGGATGAAGCAGGGAACATTATTGATCCCATTCACAATATCAATGCAGACAAGCCCTATTCTCCGAAACAGACATGTGGTGCAAAGAATTGTCACGACTACAATAAGATAACCGGGGGTTTCCATTTCACTCAGGGTAAGGGAGAAAAGCCGACGGAAGATATGCAGAAACGTTATCTCTGGGTTTCGTCTCCGGGCAATTATGGCGGCAACTGGTGATCGCCTGCCCCGCTATACCGCGGTCTTGCGGATAAGAAGAATTCAAATCCGAGAATGATTGACATGACTTCGTTTGACTTTGTGACCTCCTGCGGCAATTGCCATCCCGGCGGGGGTCCGCTTGAGTATGACCGTGAAGGAAACAGATATGATGAATATATGAAAAAGCAGGGAATGAAATCAGGAGGCGATAATAATCTGGACGGAGACTATTTCAAGGCAAAATGGATTGATGCCGGTGTAATCGAAGCTGACTGCCTTCTCTGCCATATGCCTTCTTTTAATTTCAAAGAGCGCAACAAACAGCTCGGCAATCTAAATTTCAGGTGGGCTGCCACAGCTGGAAGCGGTCTCGGAAAAGTAGACGGAAGTATTAAAGATAACAAGCCCGTTCGGATAACCTATGACACAGGCAAGTTCGACGATAAAGGCATGATTTCCCCCCATATGGTCAGGGAACCGCGCAATGACACCTGTCTTCAGTGTCACGGCAAGCCGGGATGGAAAAAAAGAGGAGCTTCATTCAGCCCAAGGACGGACGTCCACATTCGGGCCGGCTTGAGATGTGTAGACTGTCATCCTGCCGGAAGCAGGGCCCTGGATGAGAGAATAAAAGGGAAAGAAGTCCATCAGATCGGGAAGGGAGATGACCCGGGCGGCAATGTAAGGAATGACCTTGACAACACAATGCTCGATTGCAATTACTGCCACACAAATGGCTATCTGGGCGCTCCGATTGCAAAACATGACGGGCTTCCGCCGCACCACGTTGAAAAGATCGCCTGCCAGACCTGTCACATCCCCTTCAGATATGTGAAAACAGCACAGGTGCAGGTCAGTGATGTCTTCAATAAGGGACCGAAAATTTCACCTCCGCCGAAACGGATATGGACATTCTATGACCAGGATATGAATTACTGGAACCATTACGGAGAGCTCAATATGTTCACGAGAGACGACCAGCCGACAACACCTTTCCAGCCTGTCCTGATCAGGTACAAAGGGAAAATCTATCCTGCAAACAGGGTGCACAGCTCCTGGCCTGGCCTGGTTGAGGAAGGCAAACCAGGACTCAATCAGCCCCTCATGAAGGACGTATTCATGATGTGGCAGATGCATAATGAAGATGCTTCAAAATATCCTGAACTTTCCGGGATAGTTGATGACAGCGGAGACGGCATGCCTGAAGTGAACAAACCTGAGGAGATTGATGCAGTGATCAGCTCTGTCAGGCAATATCTGACGGATACAAATTATGATCTGACAGGGAAGAAAGTTGTCTGGGTTTTAAACGACAGGCTCTATTACTCCGGAAACGAAGGGGAGAAGCTCCCGAAACATGACTTTGAGGCATCACCCTATGCATCGGTCCATAAATACAGTCATGACGTGGCCCCTGCCGGAGCAGCGCTCGGCTCCAAAGGCTGTTCGGACTGCCACAGCAGGGACTCACATTTCTTTTTTGCACAGGTTCTTGAATATCCTTTCGGGGAGGACGGGAAACCGGTGACCATAAAACAGGCCGATTTGCTGGGTTACAGGGATATGCCGAGAGACCGCAAGCCATGGACTTACTGGACAGCGGTCTTCTTCAAATATCTTACGATTGTTGTCATGGCTGGTTTGATTGTGCATATGCTGCTGGATGTATGGAAGTATTATCGTCATAAAAAGGGGTCGAAAAATGAGCAATAGTCCGGAAGGTCAAAACACCAAAAGGTTCAATATCTATTTCCGCATGCAGCATATTTTGATGTTTCTCAGCGTTATCTCACTTGTTGTCACCGGCATACCCCTCTGGTGTCTGCGATATCCGGATTCTACTGCCCTCACCGGGGTAATCGACATCTTTGGAGGGCTGGACTCAGTGCGGATATGGCACCATTGGGCCGGCTGGATGCTGACGTTTGCCTTTGCCTATCATCTCCTCTATGTCTTTCTCCATCCCGAGGGAAGGAGGGATCTTCTCCTCATGATGCCCCGGAAAAAGGATTTTCAGGACCTATATCACAATATTCTCTATTTCACAGGGAAGAGAAGTACACCGCCTCAGTTCGGGCGATTCAGCTATTTCGAGAAATTCGATTACTGGGCCGCATTCTGGGGATGTATTATTATGATCGGGACTGGACTCATAATGATGTATCCTCAAAAAGTTCCAGAGTTAATGCCCGGAGGATGGGGAACTACAGTCTTTGCCGTGGCTTTAGAGGCCCACTTCCACGAGGCAATTCTGGCAACCCTTGCACTCCTGATCTGGCATATGTTCAATGTGCATGCAAGGCCGGAGAAGTTTCCAGGGAGTCTTGTTTGGTTCCACGGGAATGTAACAGAAGAAGAGCGACACGAAGAACACCCGCTGGAAGATGAGGAATTAGAACAATACGAAACTTTCAGAGAGATGTAAATGTGTAAATAGTGCGGTAATACAGGACTGTGCTATAGTTTTTTCTCCAGGGCAGTAATTTTGATCTACAACAGAATAATGCTATTTCTACAACAATGAAAATACAAAAGGAGGGTTAAATGTCAGAAGCTCAAAGCATTACAAAAAAACTCTCGATACTTGACAGATTCTTAACCTTATGGATTTTCATTGCCATGGCAGTAGGTATCGGGATAGGGTATTTTTTGCCCTCGGTTACAAATTTCATCACGAGCCTGCAAGTCGGTACGACCTCAATCCCCATTGCTGTAGGCCTTATTTTGATGATGTATCCCCCTCTTGCAAAGGTGAAGTATGAAGAGATGGGGCGGGTATTCAGACATAAAAGACTTCTTGCCCTTTCACTAATTTTAAACTGGATTATCGGGCCAATTATAATGTTTGTCCTTGCAATACTCCTCCTCCATAATTATCCGGAATACATGATCGGGGTTATCCTCGTGGGTCTCGCACGGTGTATTGCTATGGTGATTGTGTGGAACGAGCTGGCAGGAGGGGATAGGGAACTTGCCGCCGGACTCGTAGCCTTTAACGCAATCTTCCAGGTGCTATTCTATGCTGTTTACATTTACATATTTATAACTTTTTTACTGAATTACCTTGGGATCGTAAAAGGGGTAAACGTGAGCGTTTCAATGTGGGAATCTGCAAAGACAGTCTTTATCTATCTCGGGATACCTTTTATTTCTGGAATAGTCACCCGGTTTTCTTTGATTCATGCCAAAGGAAAAGAATGGTACGAAAAAGTATTTATTCCCAAAATAAGCCCGATTACACTGATAGCGTTATTGTTCACTATTATTGTTATGTTTTCCCTCAAGGGGGAATATATAATAAAACTACCGCTTGATGTATTACGAATAGCGATTCCGCTTACCATCTATTTTCTTTTCATGTGGTTTGTAACATTCTTTATTGCATACAAAATGAAGGCTCATTATGGACAGACAACAGCAGTGTCATTTACCGCAGCAAGCAATGATTTTGAGCTTGCAATTGCTGTTGCTGTTGCGATTTTCGGAATAGGTTCAAATCAGGCTTTTGCAACAGTTATTGGTCCGTTGATTGAAGTGCCGGTTCTTATCGGCCTCGTCAATGTAGCTCTGAGATTTAAAAACAAATATTTCGTTAAGTGAATAAAGTTGTTGAGAGTACCGAGTTCTGTCATTCCTGCCCCGTATCAACAAGTACGGGATAAACTCAGGCGGGAATCCAGAATAAAGAAACTCTGGATTCCGTATCAAGTGCGGAATGACAAATTGTTTCAGACATTTTTAGTTTTTGATACCTCGCAGCTTGCTGCGGGGTAGTTTATTATAATTGTCAAAAAATATTTTTATAAAAACGTCCAGGCATTGGAAAGATGCTGAAAAAAAGTATAGAGCGAATAAGAGAGGACATTGCCTTGTTCCAGTCATTGCAAAAATCAGCCGTAATAGATAAAATAGTATGTTCCTTTGACCGCTTGTTAAAATGATTCTCTATATCGTTTAAAGGAGAAAATATACCATCTGGAGGTAAAACAGTCATGCATGCTGAGGCAATTTCAAGAAATAAATCATATATTATAGGCTCGAGGCTTCCCTTTGTATCAGCCTCTGTTATGCCTGCAATTCTCGGCACGATATGGTGCTGGCTTTACGCATCTGAATTCCATCTCACACATGCCATCCTGGGTATCCTGGGTGTCCTTTTTTTGCACCTGGGTGCAAATACTATCAATGATTACTTTGACTGGGATGAAAGTGACAGGATAAACAAATTCCCGACACCCTTCAGCGGCGGGAGCAGGAGCCACGTCGAGAATGTCCTGACGAGAAACTCCTTTCTTACTATGTCACTCCTGTTCTTTGTCATAGCATTAGTGGCTGGTGCAGTGTTGTTTGCAATGGGACGACCCCAGGTATTGTTAATCGGAACTATCGGAGGGCTGTGCGGTCTTCTATACTCTTTACAGCCGGTTTCATTGCAATCAAAAGGCCTGGGAGAAATGGTTATATTTTTCGCCTTCGGCCCGCTCATAACACTCGGGATAGGATATGCCATCACGGGTTCATTTAGACCGGAGCTTTTCCTCATCGGTATCCCGAATGGCCTTGTTGTTACGAATATCCTCTGGATAAATGAATTCCCTGATTATGAAGCTGACAGGGATGCGGGCAAGAGAAATCTCGTAGTAAAACTGGGAACTTCTCGTGCCAGATACGGATATATAGCACTTGAATCCCTTTTCTATATTTCTGTATTCGCTCTTGTTGTCCTCAAAATCTATCCCCTGTGGTCCCTCCTCGTTCTGTTTCTGGCTCCTTTTGCCGTCAGGTCTGTGAAGCTCATGTGGAAAAATCATTCAGACCCCCGCGCAATAGTACCGGCGCAGGCAGGGACTATTCAGTTCCAGATGTTTTCGGCACTTGTCGTCACCTTGTCTTTTATAATTGACAAGGTTATTTGAGGCCAATAAAGAGGACACGCTATTTTTTCTATCAATATCCATTGCCATCTCTGGCAGAGATCGTTTATTGCCCCGGCACGGTGTAAGCAGTATCTTGTTGACAAAAATTTATGGGGGAATGCTTTTTCACTTAGTTGTTATCCTGAAAAGTCATTTATTGCGCCACATTTCGTTTTTTACCTTAAATACCACAAAATACAAATGCATGGAATATACTTGAGTTATTTTATTTGAAAACCCCCCGGTATTTGCTAAAATTTATATAGTTTTCAGAATTTGTGAAGTTCTAATTTGTAATCGGCCTGCATAATCTCTATATTTTTATGCCTGGAATACATTAGATGGCTTACGAAAATTCATTTATAGAAATAGCTGCTATTTTAGGCCTTGCGACTTTAATAGGGATCATCGGACAGAAGTTGCGTCAGCCTTTGATAATCATGTTCCTCGCAGCC
>Ga0209163_1000680_pt1 | contig 54178 bp, 35 predicted proteins | sample MTBAKSrepl2MetaG_FD_187457 | JGI IMG/M metagenome (GOLD analysis project Ga0209163, IMG submission 187457) | Enrichment culture microbial communities om Arthur Kill intertidal strait, New Jersey, USA, that are MTBE-degrading - MTBE-AKS2 (Arthur... | ecosystem: Environmental > Aquatic > Marine >...
CCTGGCCATTCGCGGCATCGACGGCAACCTCGGCAAGGAACACGCCGACAGCTTCCACCGCGATCTGCACCCGGATCTCAAGGCCGATTTCGTCCTGGCTAATCCCCCGTTCAACGACTCGGACTGGCGCGGGGACCTGCTCAAGGACGACAAACGCTGGAAGTACGGCACGCCGCCGGCGTCCAACGCCAACTTCGCCTGGGTCCAGCACTTCATCCACCACCTGGCGCCGACGGGCCTGGCGGGCTTTGTCCTGGCCAATGGCTCGATGTCCTCCAACCAGTCCGGCGAGGGCGAGATCCGCAAGAGCATCATCGAGGCCGACCTGGTGGACTGCATGGTGGCCCTGCCCGGCCAGCTCTTCTACTCCACGCAGATCCCCGTCTGCCTGTGGTTCATCGCCCGCGACAAGAGGAACGGCCGGTTTCGCGACCGCCGCGGCGAGACGCTGTTCATCGATGCCCGCAAGCTGGGCACCATGATCGACCGCGTCCACCGCGAATTGACCGAGGAGGACATCCACAAGATCGCCGGCACCTACCATGCCTGGCGGGGTGATGCAGGGGCGAACGTAGGGGCAAATGCAGGGGCGAATGCAGGGGCGAATGTAGGGGCGAATGTAGGGGCGAATGTAGGGGCGAATGTAGGGGCGAAAGATTTTTCGCCCCTACAGTACGTGGACATCCCCGGCTTCTGCAAGGCCGCGACTATCGAGGACATCCGTAAACACCACCACATCCTCACCCCCGGCCGCTATGTCGGCGCGCCCCCCGTTGACGATGACGGCGAGCCGTTCGAAGAGAAGATGGCCCGCCTGACCGCCGCCCTGCGCGAACAGACGGAGCAGTCAGCCAAACTCGACCAGATCATCTGGGCCAATCTGGAGGACATCGGCTATGGCGAGTGATGGTTGGAACACAATGCGATTTGACCAATGCGCAGAGCTTGTGCGCGATACGGTACACCCCTCCGAAGTGAGTGGCCGTCCCTATATTGGACTTGAACATATAAGCGAGGGACAACTCTCTTTATCCGGTTACGGCTCAGCCGATCAAGTAACAAGTATCAAGTCGCGCTTTCGAAAAGGGGACATACTTTTTGGGAAACTCAGGCCATACTTTCGTAAGGTAGTTATTGCTCCATTCGATGGTATTTGCTCCACAGATATTTGGGTAGTGCGGAAAAAGCGAGGGATAGATCAGCGATATCTCTTTTACTGGATGGCCTCGCATGAGTTTATCGAGGAATCAACACGAGCCTCCGAGGGCACAAGAATGCCGCGTGCACAGTGGGAGTTTGTTGGGCGAATCGAAAAGCCAGTCCCTCCCCTCAAAGAACAACGCGCCATTGCGTGCATTCTTGGAGCATTGGACGACAAGATCGAGTTGAACCGGCGGATGAACGAGACGCTGGAGGCGATGGCACGGGCGATCTTCAAATCGTGGTTCGTGGACTTTGACCCGGTCCGCGCCAAGGCCGAAGGCCAGCAATCCCCCGGCCTCGCCCCCCACATCGCCGACCTCTTCCCCGACGCATTCGAAGAGTCGGAACTGGGGGAGATTCCGAAGGGGTGGAGAGTCGGGACGCTCGGTGGCGTGAGTGAAAAGGCACAGTATGGTTACACTGCAACAGCCACCGATGAGTCAATAGGCCCAAGATTTCTGCGTATCACGGACATTAATAAGCAGGAGTGGATTGAATGGCACAATGTGCCTTATTGCGAAATTGAGAAGCACAAAATCGGTAAATACCGGCTTGTGAAAGGAGATGTTGTCATTGCACGAATGGCTGACCCAGGTCATGGTGCCTTAATAGAAGAGAACATAGACGCTGTATTTGCTTCTTACCTAATACGGTTCCGGCCGACTCGGCCAGAGCTCGGGCGATTTCTTCAGTATTGGTTGCGTTCCGAGACTTACTGGAATTTGGTGATTAGTCGGCAATCTGGAACCACGAGGGCAAATCTGAATGCTCAAGTTCTGAGCTCGTTCCCACTGGTAGTTCCAGATGATAAGGTGCTAAAGGCATTCGCGAATCAAGTTGCTGCGCTGCGCAGTAAGCTTGTCGCTAATGTGAATGAATCCCGAATCCTTGCTACCCTCCGTGACACCCTTCTTCCCAGGCTCATCTCTGGTGAGTTGCGGGTGCTGGATGCAGAGCGGATCGTCGGGAGGTGCGTCTGATGAAGGATGATGTACGGACGACCGGCTGGTCGCCCCAACGCAATCGCCGTTCCATTCGCCTGCAGGGATACGATTATTCACAGGCCGGGGCGTATTTTGTGACCGTCTGCACGCGTAACCGCGCCTGTTTGTTTGGTGCAATTGTGGATGGGCAAATGGTGTTGAACGATGCAGGGCGTGCGGCGAAACAATGTTGGAATGATATTCCCGTTCATTTTCCTCATGTTGAATTGGATGAATGGGTTATCATGCCCAATCACATTCATGGGATTTTGGTTGTCCTAGACACTGTAGGGGCGAATAATTATTCGCCCCTACAAACCAACGCAATATTACGGCCACGCGGTACATCCAAAACAATCGGTTCCGTGATTCGCGGGTTCAAAATCGGCGTGACCAAATGGATGCGCCAACACACAACCATACATGACGTCTGGCAACGGAATTATTTCGAACACATCGTCCGTAACGACGCCTCCCTGAACCGCATCCGCGAATACATCGCGAACAACCCGCTGCAATGGGAATGGGACCGGGAAAATCCCGTAGGGGTGAATCATTATTCGCCTGTAGGGGCGAAAAACTTTTCGCCCCTGCCGAAGGACGAAACATGGCGCGTCTGACCGAGTCCGACATTGAATTCGCCGCCCTTGGCTGGCTGGAGGGGATGGGCTACCGGGTTCTCCACGGGCCCGAGATTGCCCCGGGAGAACCGGCGGCCGAGCGGGAGGACTACGGCCAGGTGGTGCTGGGGGATCGCTTGCGGCAGGCGCTGGTGCAACTCAACCCCCAGGTGCCGCCGGAGGCCATCGAGGAGGCGTTTCGCAAGCTGACCCTGCCGGACTCGCCCTCGCTGGTGGCCAACAACCACGGGCTGCATCGGATGCTGGTCGAGGGGGTGCCGGTGGAGATGGAGCGGCCCGATGGCTCGCGGGGATACGAGCCGGTGCGGGTGGTGGATTTCGAGGACCCGGAGAACAACGACTGGCTCGCTGTGAACCAGTTTACCGTGGTGGAGGACAGGCACGAGCGGCGGCCGGATGTGGTGCTGTTCGTCAACGGGCTGCCGCTGGGGGTGATCGAGCTCAAGAACCCGGCCGATGAGGAGGCCGATATCTGGAAGGCCTTCAACCAGCTTCAGACGTACAAGCAGCAGATCGGCTCGCTGTTCGTGTACAACGAGGCCCTGGTGATCTCGGACGGCGTAGAGGCCCGGGTCGGCACACTGACGGCCGGCCGTGAATGGTTCATGCCGTGGCGGACTATCGAGGGTAAGGAGTTGGCCGACACGCGCCTGCCGCAGCTTGAGGTGGTGCTCAAGGGCGTGTTCGACAAGCGGCGGCTGCTCGACATGATCCGGTACTTCATCGTGTTCGAGGATGCCGGCGGTGGCGTGCTGGTCAAGAAGATGGCCGGGTATCACCAGTACCACGCGGTAAACGCGGCGATTGAGGCGACGGTCCGGGCGGCCGGGGCCGACGGCGACCGGCGGGTCGGGGTGGTGTGGCACACGCAGGGATCGGGCAAGAGCCTGACGATGGCGTTCTATGCCGGGCGGGTGGTGCTGCATCCGGCCATGGAGAACCCGACGCTCGTCGTCATCACGGATCGCAACGACCTGGACGATCAGCTCTTCGGCACGTTCGCGGGCTGCCATGAATTGCTGCGACAGACCCCTGTGCAGGCCCGGAGCCGGGCGAACCTGCGGGAGTTGCTGCGGACCGCCTCGGGTGGCGTGGTGTTCACGACCGTCCAGAAGTTCTTCCCCACCGAGGGGGAGGACCAGCACCCGTTGCTGTCGGATCGCCGGAATATCATTGTGATCGCCGATGAGGCCCACCGCAGCCAGTATGACTTCATCGACGGTTTCGCGCGGCACATGCGGGAGGCCCTGCCGAACGCCTCGTTCATCGGCTTTACCGGCACGCCCATCGAGCTGACCGACAAGAACACTCGGGCGGTGTTCGGCGACTATATCAGCATCTACGACATCGAGCGAGCCGTAGAGGACAAGGCAACCGTCCCGATCTACTACGAGAGCCGCCTTGTCCGGATCGAGCTTGACGAGGCGATCCGGCCATTGCTCGACGAGGAGTTCGAGGAAGCCACCGAGGGGGAGGAGGTCGAGCACAAGGAACGGCTCAAGACCAAGTGGGCGCAGCTCGAAGCCCTGGTGGGGACGGAGAAGCGGCTGAAACTCGTTGCCGAGGACTTGGTGAAGCACTTCGAGGACCGGGCGGCGGGGATGTATCGCCTGATTGGCGATGAAGGCAAGGCGATGATCGTCTGCATGAGCCGCCGCATCTGCGTCGAACTCTACAAGGCCATTGTGGCGATCCGGCCGGACTGGCACCACGAGGACGATGACAAGGGCATCATCAAGATCGTGATGACCGGTTCGGCTTCGGATCCGGTCGATTGGCAACCGCATATCCGCAGCAAGCCGCGCCGAAAGGAACTGGCCAAGCGATTCAAGAATGCGAGGGACCCGTTCAAGGTGGTGATCGTTCGCGACATGTGGCTGACCGGTTTCGACGCTCCGTCCCTGCATACGATGTACGTGGACAAGCCCATGCGCGGCCATGGCCTGATGCAGGCCATCGCGCGGGTGAACCGGGTCTTCAGGGACAAGCCCGGGGGGTTGGTGGTGGATTACCTGGGCCTGGCCGACCAGCTCAAGAAGGCCCTGGCCAACTACACCGAGAGCGGCGGAAGGGGCTCAGCGGCCATCGACCAGGAAGAGGCCGTAGCCGTGATGGTGGAGAAGTACGAGGTCTGCTGCGGCATTTTCCATGGCTTTGACTGGTCCGGCTGGATGACCGACGATCCGCAGAAGCGGCTTTCGGTGCTGCCGGCGGCTCAGGACCACGTGCTGGCCCAGGAGGATGGTAAGAATCGATTGGTGCAGGCCGTGATGGAACTGTCCAAGGCCTTTGCCTTGGCCGTGCCACATGACAAGGCGCTGGAGATTCGGGACGATGTGGCTTTCTTGCAGGCGGTCAAGTCCATACTGAGCAAGGGCACCCGCGAAGGCGGGCGCAGCCCGGAGGAGATCGAGTTCGCGATCCGGCAGATCGTATCGAAGGCGGTGTCCTCGGAGGAGGTGGTTGACATCTTCGCGGCGGCGGGGTTGAAGAAGCCCGACATTTCAATCCTGTCGGACGAATTCCTGGCCGAAGTGCGCGGTCTGCCTCATCGGAATCTGGCTGTCGAGATGCTCCGGAAACTGCTGGATGGCGAGATTAAGAGCCGCCGGCGAAAGAACGTTGTTCAGGCCCGGTCCTTCGCCGAGATGCTGGAGAGGTCCATTCGGGCTTATCAGAACCGGGCTGTGGAGACGGCACAGGTGATCGAGGAGCTGATCGCCCTGGCCAAGGATATGCGGGAGGCGGACCGGCGTGGTGAGGACCTTGGCTTGACCGATGATGAGGTGGCTTTCTATGACGCTTTGGAGACCAACGACAGCGCGGTAGCCGTGCTGGGTGATGAAACGCTGCGGCGGATTGCCCAGGAGCTTGTCCAGGCTGTGCGAAACAGCATCACCATAGACTGGACGGTGCGCGAGAACGTGCGGGCCCAGATACGGGTCATCATCAGACGCATCCTTCGCAGGTACGGCTATCCCCCCGACAAGCAGGCCCGCGCAACCGAACTCGTCCTCGAACAGGCCGAGGTGCTCTGCCAGGGCTGGGCGGCCGCCTGAAGGCGAAGGCCAGAAAGCACAACCCGGACGACCGCCGTGCGTTGGCTGGATTGCCTACCCCGGGCATGAAGATGGCGGCCTGATGCATGGGGAGCATAATCACAAGCCCACCCGGAGAGACAGCTCGCCGCCTCAGCCGAGAGAACACCCTTCAGCCCGATCCGGCTGGCCGGTTTTGCCCGATCCTTGACGCCCCTCACACAAGAAAGCCCCCGCGTGTGAAAGGGCGAGTAACGCACGCGGGGGCCGCTCCCTATAAAAGCCTCCAGGAAAAGTATACCGAACCCGGCCGTATTGTCAATCGTACCGGGGCGCCAACGGTTTATAGGGCCGCTTGTCTATGGCCCCATCCCACCCTATCCCCGAGGACCGAACCCGGCGCCACGGGCCGGCTACGGGCCGCCTTACAGCCATATCACCGAGTGGGGGTCCGGCATGACACCGACGAAATAGTCCGATTGGGCTGGATCGTCGGAGCCGCGGTAAATCCAGGCATCGGTGTGACGGGGGTCGATCTGATCAGGTAGGGCCTGGACCGCCGCTTCGACGCGGGCCCAGGCGAAGTGCGGGCACAGCTCCAGGCACCGGGCCTGCATCTCGGCCTCCAGGGCGTCCAGGATGTCGGCCTTGTCGATGTACTGCACGCCGTCCTGAAAGGGCCCGACCTCCCACCAGGGAGGACCGCCACCGCCGGCCATGGCGCTGAGGACGAGGACCGAGCGCAGACACTTGCAGCCCCAGCCGGGGACGCGGAGGGCCAGCCGGCAGCCCCCAGGACCGGCCAGGGGGCCGGAGGCCAGGCAGGAAATCCATTCGATGATCGCGTTGGCGTGGGGCCTGTCCTGCACGCGGTCGTCGGCCACCAGCAGCGTGTCCGGGTAGCGGGCGACGATCCGCCAGAGGTGGCAAAAGTCCGCCGCGTGATCCGGTTGGAACGGGACCCGCCAGAAATCATCATCGGGCGTCTGGACGCCGGGCAGGTCCCGCAGGATCCGCTTGATGCTGCGTCGGCTTGCTGGTCGCGGGCGGAACAGGATCTGAAGCTCTGGCCTAATGACGAACTCCTGTAAGAGGTTCACTGCAAACACGTTGCGAGCAAAGACCCCCAGAAAACCAAGAACCGCTTGACTCGTTGACCTCACGCACTATCATACGCCTACTTTTTTTGTAGCCAAGGAGGTTGGTCATGCTGGACGACACCGGGGTCAGGTACGCGAGTCCTGATCTGAATCCGCACGCAGCGATCGTGCAGCTCGTTCTAATAAGGGCGCAAGGACTTCTGGGGGAAGATCGCGCAGCTCTTGTCGGGCCACCTCTTCTGCAGCGGCTAACACCCTCTGGCGGATCAGGGTCGTTGCCTCCTTCACACTGAGGGTCCGCCGCATCAGCAGGGCCGGGATCTCCGGGTCGATCGTTGATAGGGCCTGGAGTGAGAGGAGCGCGGCGGCGAATCTGTCCCCCTGATTGCCCCTGAGTCCCTCCGCGAACTTCCGCCAGCGCATCACCACCGCCTCGTCGATCCAGGCGTTGAGGCTAACTTTGTTCACCTCCATGGTATCGCCCTCTCAGCTCGTCCATGAGTCGTCTAATCATCCATGGCCAGAAGGGTTATGACTATTCTCAGAGAATTCTTGAATTTCGTTTGACAGTGCGGACCGACTCGGTACACTATGGCTCGGATGATAACTGGAGGCCGTTGTGATCCCAGAATCCACGTCATACTGTGCCGCACAAACGAAACATCCAAAGGGGTGTGATTGCACTATATGCCGCCCGAGCTGCCTGTCAATAGCCAAAACCGGAAAACTCTGTGCGAGAATCGGCGGAGCAACCGACGCGGATCGCACGGGGCGGAGCCCGAACGCATTTTCCTCCTCCTCCACTGGCGGGGCAACCCGCCGGATAGCCGGCCGCGCTTCGCGGTCGCGGTCGCTCGGCACCGGGCCAGGATTCGGTTCCAGGCGAAAGCCGAGCCCTCTTTTCGATGACACCTGATGCAGGGACCCGGAGTACCAGGAAAGGTAATGCCGGCCCCAGAGTATGCAGGCGTGAGGGGCGCACCGAGCCAGCGGTCAGGCAAAGGCCTGCACGAGAAACGGGTTCTGTCCGCCGTGGGCGGAATGGCGATTGGGCGGGGGGTGATCTGGCAGCCGCCCGCAATGAAAAACCGCAGAGCCGGAGAGGCGCAACACGTGGGCGTGTCCTGACATGTCAGGACGGGCGACGGCCCCTCGGATAAAAGGCCCGACTCCGGTACCACTTTGGGGTTTGAAGATGGACGAGCAAGCAGACCGATTGATGAGCGTCACCGAGGTGTGTGCAATGCTTGGGGTGTCGGAATCATGGTGGTACCGCAGAATGCGGGAAGGGACGGCCCCGGCACCGTTTCGGGTGGGCAATAGCCGGCCACGCTATACCGCGGCGCAGGTACGCAAGTGGGTGGAGCAGAACGCTACCTTCGCCCAAAAAGGCCGTCGAGGAAAGCGGCAGCGCGCGTGAGATTGTCGCTGGTGGAGCCCAGGTAGCCCTGGGTGGTTCGCATGTCGGCATGGCCGAGTAATTCTTTGGCGTCCCCGTCGGAGAAGCCGTTGGCCCGGAGCAGGGAGGCTGCCATGTTACGGAGCTGGTGGAAGGTGAAACTGGGCAGTCCAGCCTGCCGGCGGATGCGTTCCCAAGTGAACCGTGTGGCTCCGTGCCAGGGGTCCGGGAACAGCCGCGTGGCTCCATCCGGCAGCGAGAGCAGATACGCCCGCAGCACCTGCATGGTGTTGGGTCCGAGCTGGAAGGTTTTTTCCTGGCGGGTCTTTGATTCCAGCGTCAGCAGCACGCCGGTGTCCCAATCGACGCGGTACCGGGCGTCCATGGTCAGACCGATGCGTTCGACCGCGCCGCGACGCAGGCCGGTGGTGACCGCGATGACCATCCGGGCGTGCAGCGAAGGGGATTGCTCCCGGGCCAGCCGGAACAGCTCGGCAAACGCCGTATTGGAGGGGGGGACGAAGCGCCTGCGGGTGACCGGAAGCATTTTGAACCGGATGTCGGGGTGGGCGAAGCGACTGGACGCGCACCAGTGTAGGAAAGTTTTCAGGTTCGCCAGGTCCTTGTTGACCGTGCGGGGAGCGACGGGACGGGCCCGGTGGATCTTGCCGTGTACCGCCCGGCGGAGCTGGATGAATCGCTCAATGTGGGCCGTGGTGATCAGGTCCGTCCGCAGGGGGCCGACGAGCTGCTCGAACTGCTGGAGGGAGTTGCTCAATTCGATGATGGTGGAGGGCGCCGATCGCATCTGTTTCTCAGCCAAAAACTGCTCGACGGCTGTCGCCCACTGTAGACCCTGGACACCGCGCCATTCACCGGTGTCAAACCTGCTGGCGATGAAACCGGCCCAACGCTGGGCCTCAGCCTTGTTGCGGAACGCCTTGGCGTGGCGGGTACCGAACTCCCAGTATTCGGCGTACCACCGGCGGCGATCCTTCCTGAACCAGACGCGGACTCGTTTCGGCATATCCTTCTCCTGCCTGTCATGGCATGTCGTTCAGACCGATACCAAACCGATACCATCAGGTCGAGAAGATTTTAAGAAATGCTGGGAAATGCTTGTAAGTCTCTATTTGATAGTCACTTGTGAAACGCGTCCGGAGGGACTCGAACCCCCAACCCTCGGTTCCGAAGACCGATGCTCTATCCAATTGAGCTACGGACGCTTTCCGGCCGTGGGTACTGTAGCCGCAGTGGCGGGGCGATGCAAGGGGCCAAGCCATGAATGCAGGGTCAGACGATGAATCCTCCAAACGAGGTCTGCACAGTTTTAAGGCCTCAAGATGCCGCCCAACGACGTTCCGGGCAGCGGTCCGGTGTGTACAGAAACTACACTGCCTTCCTGGGGCGACAGGCGGTGTCGGCTCAGAAGCGGTCCATACGATTGGGCGGTGAACGCCGGGAGAGCGGTTGCCTAGCCTCGCTGACGCTTGTTGTAAGTCGTCGTCTTACAACATGTTGTGGTTTGACTGTCTCAAGACTCAATGGGTAGATTGATCTTGACAAGAGGTGGACGGGCTTCTACTCTCATCCGGGTTCGTCGTCGCGGACGGGCGAGGAATCGCAAGGTTGGCATGCGTGTTGCACATTTAGTTTAGGAACCTGGTGGTGGTATGGACCGATCGACACGAAATCTGTTTGCCTGTCTAGCGCTCGGGGTAGGACTTGCCGGGTGTGGCCCCGCCCGTGATGCTGACGGGCCCGTCTTGGATGAGCCCGTTTCGCTGGGCGTGACGGTGGGCTCCCTGGGCCGCCTGTATCAGGTCGACGCGGTGCCGGTGCGGGGCTATGGGATTGTGGCCGGTCTGGCGGGGACAGGCTCGGCGGAGTGCCCGCCGGATCTGAGACAGACGCTGATCAAATACATTCAACAGCAGATGCCGCGGGAGGTCTCCTTCGATCCGGAGTCCTTTATCAACAGTCGGGACACCGCCGTGGTGGAGGTCTATGGGGTGATTCCATCCCTCGCGGCAGCGGGCGAGAACTTCGACGTGAAGGTCCGCGCGATGTCGCGCAGCCAGACGACCTCTCTGGAGGGCGGACGGCTTTATACCACCGAACTCACGGAGGCGCGGGGCTTCGCGGGGACGGGGGCGTACCTCAAGGCGCTGGCGCGGGCGAAAGGACCGGTGTACATTGATCGGGTTTCATCGTCGCCGGCACCGCCGCTGGATGGGTACGTGTTGGGCGGCGGAACGGTCCTCAGTTCGGTGCAGGTGTTATTTGTCTTGGACAAACCGAACTACTTCACGGCGAAGACGATTCGTGATCGGCTCAACGAGCGGTTTGGCCGGGCCACGGCCAATGCCCTGTCGGCCAGCGAGATTCGAATCAACGTCCCGCCCCGTTATCGTGACCTCCGACAGAAGTTCCTGGCGCTCCTTCGCCAGGTGTATCTGCCCGATGCGACCGCACCGGAATCGCAGCGCATCGCGGCGTTGGTTGAGGCGTTGGTGACGGGGCCGGAGAGGATGGGACCCGAGCTGGCGTTGGAGGCCATCGGGCGTCGAGCCGCGGAGGCATTGGCGGGGCTCTTGGCCGCCGAAGATCCCGCCGTTCGGTTCGGTGCGGCCCGGTGCCTGATGAATGTGGGCGATGATCGCGGGCTGAAGGTGCTTGAGGCGTTTGCGACGGATCCGGCCTTGGGGCGACGTTTGGAGGCCATCGAAGCGATCGGGAGGGGAGCCGACCGGAGCGTGGCGGCGCCGATTCTTCGACGGCTTGTCGCGGAGGAGGACTTTGAGGTCCGCTTGGCGGCGTATCGGCAACTGCGGCGTTTGGAGGACCTGTCCATTCGTCGGGTGCTGGTCGGCGGCGACTTTTTCGTGGAGACCTTGGAGGGGGGCGGGCCCAAGGTGGTCTACGTGTCACGGCGGGGAAGTCCGCGAGTGGTGGTTTTCGGCGCGCCGGCGCCATGCGCGCCCAATGTGTTTTTCGAGAGTTCCGACAAGCGGGTAATCATTAACGCTCGGCCCGATGACGCATACGTGTCGCTGGTCCGAAAGGACCCGCGTTTTCCACGTCCGGTGGGGCCCCTTCGGAGCAAGCGGACGGCATCGGACGTGGTTCGCACGCTCTGCGAGCGGCTGGAGGTAACGGGCGCACCGACGGTTCGCCCGGGATTGAACATTCCTTACTGCGACGCCGTGGCGATGGTCCAGGCCATGTGCGAGGCAGGCATGATCGAGGCCGAATTCAAGGCCAGCCCGCTGACGGAGGTCGGGCCGCCGAAGACCGAAGACGCCTCACCCCAGGAAGGGTCGGGGGCGGACACGGACGGAGCACAACCAGTCGGGCAGGGAGGCGATGCATGAAGCTGGAGAAAGTCGTACTGAACGGCTTCAAGAGTTTTGCGGATAAGACGGAGTTTTCGTTTGACCAGCCGATCACGGCGATCGTCGGCCCGAACGGGTGCGGCAAGAGCAATGTCGTGGACGCGGTCAAGTGGGTGCTGGGCAGCCAAAGCCCGAAGCAGTTGCGCAGCGGCCAGATGGCCGACGTGATCTTCAGCGGGTCCAGCAGCCGCAAACCCAGCGGCATGGCGCAGGTCTCGCTGCTCTTCTCGGATGTGCGCGGGCTGGGGATCGAGCAGGATGAGCTGGAAATCGCGCGTCGGCTTTATCGTAGCGGAGACAGCGAGTATCTCATCAATGGTCGGCCCTGTCGCCTGCGGGACGTGCGCGAGCTGTTCATGGATACGGGCGTGGGGGTCAACGCCTACTCGATCATTGAGCAGGGGCAGATCGACCAGTTGCTCACCGCGTCCAAGGTGGACCGTCGCGTGATTTTCGAGGAGGCGGCCGGGATCAGTCGCTTCAAGGCCCACAAGAAGGAGGCCCTGCGCAAGCTGGAGCGGACGGAGCAGAATCTGCTGCGGCTGGCGGACATCGTCACGGAGATTCAGCGGCAGTTGCGCAGCGTCAAGCTGCAGGCGGGCAAGGCGCGGAGCTACCTGGAGTACAGCGAACGGCTCAAATCGCTGCGCGTGAACTTCTCACTGGGCGAATATGACCGAATCGTCCGGGCCAGACAGGAGCGCCGCGGTGCACTCGACGGGGCCGAAGGTCGCTTCGGGCAGGTGGCGGCGGAGGTCTCGCGGCACGATGCGGCGTTGAGCGAAATCGGCTCGCAACTGATGGAGTCCGAAGGGCAGATCAACCGTTGGGACAACACGCTGGTGGCCGCTACCAGCAAGATCGAGCAGCAGCGGGAGCGAATCGGATTCTTGCGTAATCGCGTGGAGGAGCTCATGCGGCGCAAGGCCCGGGCGGCGGAACAGATCCGAACGCTGGGGGAACGCAGCGGGCTGCTGCGGCGGCAATTGGCGACCAGCCGCGAGGAGCTGGAGCAGATCAGCCGGGCCTATGAGGAGCAGAGCGCCACCCTGAAACAACTCGATGAGGCGGCCGAGGAGGCGGCCCGTCGGCTCGGTGGACTCAAGGCGGAGCTGGAAGATGAGAAGTCCGGCATCATCGACATCGTGCGCCGCACCGCCCAGTTGCACAACGAAATCCAAAGCATGACGACCTATCGCGACAACCTCAGCGGCCAGATGAGCCGGCTGAGCGATCGCGCCGAAGCGGCCCGGCGGCAACTGAGCGACCTGCTCACGCAGAAGGCCCAGTGCGAGGCCAAGCGACAAGACATCGAGGCCGTCCTGGCCGAGTTGCAGGCCGGTCTCGAGGCCAAACGCCGGCAGATGGAGGCGATCGACGCGGAAGTGGCCGCGGCATCGGGGGCCCTAGTCGAGGCCAAGGAGCGGCGCAGCGGACTGCTCAGCGAGCTCGGCGTGCTGCGGGACATGGAGGCCAAGCGGGAGGGGCTCAGCGAGGCCCTGAAGGGGATTCTCGAGCGCCGCACCGCGGACGGCGACGGGCGCTTCTCTTATGTCGACGGGATCGTGGCGGATATCATCCGGGCCGAGGCCGCGCACGCGGAGATCGTCGAGGCCGCCCTGGAAGGGCAGGCCGATGCCCTCGTGGTGCAAAGCACGGGCACGTTTCTGGCGGACGAGGAAATGCAACGTTCTCTGGACAGCCGGGTCAGCGTCATCTGCTCGGATCGGGTCGAGCCTTTCGTCGAGACCCATGATCTGTCGCAGTACGCCGGCGTGGTGGGTCGCGTGGTGGAGTTCGTGGAATACGACAGCCGTCACGCGCGTCTGGCTTGGAGCCTGCTGGGACACGTGATTGTGGTGGATGGCCTGGATACGGCCATGGAGCTGTCGCGGCGGCTGGGCCGGCGCTACCGGTTCGTGACGACCGACGGACAGGTGTTCGACGGCCGGCACGGCCTGCGCGTCGGGCCGATGGGCAAGAGCACCGGCCTGATCTCCCGTAAGAGCCGGATCGGCGAGTTGGATCGCCAGGTCGCGGCGATCGCCCACGAAATCGAGCGGCTGGAATCGCACCGCAAGGCCCAGGGCCAGGAGAGCGAACGCCTGGCCCGGCTGTGCAAGGACTTCCGCACCAGCATCTACGAGGCCAGCACGGAGAAGGTGGACGTCGAATCGAATCTGCGCGTGCTGGAACAGGATATCCAGCGGCTGCGGCGGGAAACGCCGTTGTTGGAGAGTGAGATCCAGACGCTGGAGGAGGAGATCCGCCAGTCCGTCCAGCGGGAGCACGATTCAAAGCAGCGCTTGCAGGAGTTGGAGCAGATCAATGCCCAGCGGTCGGCCCGCATCGAGACTCTGGGCCGGGAGGTGGAGGAGGCCGAGGCGGTGGTGGCCTCGCACGCCGCCCGGCGGACTGAGGTGAAGGTGCGGATCGGGCAGTTGGCCGAGCAGCAGCGGTCGTTGCGTCAGCAGATGGCCGCCCTGGAGAGCCAGTTGCAGCACAGCCGCATGGGGCTCGAGTCGGCCCGGACGGAAGTGCTCACGTGTGACGAGCAGGCCACCCAGGCCGAGCGGGCGATCCTGGCCAGTGAGAGCACGGTCAGCGAGTTGTACCTTGAGAAAGACAAGGCTCAGGCCCTCAGCGCACGGCTGCATGCGGAGGTGGAGCGGCTCCTGACCGAGCAAAAACAGACCGAGCAGCGGTTGCGCACGTGCCGGGCCGAACAGGCCCAGGTGGAAGAGGAGATGCACGCCTTGAAGGTCGAGCTGGGTCAGTTGCAGGTGAAGGAGGAGGACCTGTGCCAGCGCGTGCGGGAGGAGTTGGGCATTGAATTGGCCCAGGCCTATGAGGGATTCGAGCAGGAGAGCGTGGACTGGGAGGCGGTGCGAGAGGAGATCGCCCAGTTGCGGGAGAAGATCGATCGGTTGGGCAACGTGAACCTGGATGCCATCGGCCAGTTGGAGGAACTGGAACAGCGGTATGAGTTCCTCAGCGCGCAGGTGGAGGACCTTAACCGTAGCAAGACGCAGTTGCAGCAGTTGATCGCGCGGATTGACAAGGAAAGCCGCGAGAAGTTCCGCGTGACATTTGAACAGATCCGCGAGAACTTTCAGGAGGTCTTCCGCAAGCTGTTCGGCGGGGGCAAGGCGGACATCCTGCTGGAGGACCCGGAAGACCTGCTGGAAAGCGGCGTCGAGATCATCGCCCGGCCGCCCGGCAAGGAGACGCGGAGTTTGAGCCTTCTGAGCGGCGGGGAGAAGACCATGACCGCAATCAGTCTGCTGTTCGCCGTGTTCAAGACCAAGCCGTCGCCGTTCTGTTTCCTCGACGAGGTCGATGCGGCCCTGGACGAGGCGAACAACGAGCGATTCAACCGGATCGTCCAGGAATTCAAGCAGACGTCCCAATTCATCATCATCACGCACGCGAAACGCACGATGAGCATCGCCGATGTGCTGTACGGCGTAACGATGCAGACCAAGGGCGTCAGTAAGAAAATCAGCGTGCAGTTCGATTCGGTCGAGACCACGCCGGAACCGGCTGTGGCGTAAAGGCAGAGGGTCTCCGGCATTCCGGCGTCGGGTAAGCGGCCGTCCGAGGATGGCACAAGCGGTGGCGGGCCCACCCGAAGGGCGTCGTGCGGGTGGACCGCCTCGCGAACGCAGGCACCCTCATCGATCAAGGGTGTCGATGGCGAATGGGGCCGGGGCCGTGATGGAGATCACCTTCCCGAGAAAGCACCGCTTGTTGTGGGCCGTCGGGATCGACTTCGCGGCCAAGACCCAGCACAGGCTGATCATCGAGCCCTTTGTGTTTCCGATTGAGGACCAGGCCGATCATGTCATCTGCGGCGCATACGTCACCGATGCCGCGATGTCGCACTGGGTATACATCGGCTTTCGGGAGGGGGACACGCCTTTTGGATTTCGAACCGAGAAACGCGCTCATGCGTTCGCCTGGCCGGCCGAGGCCGCCCGCGTATCGGAGTTGACGGCGGACCTCGTGGCAAGCATCGACCGGCATATCACCACGACGCGTCCCGCTCGGGCGTATACGTTCGTCGATTGGCGGACCTGGGGCGATTGGGGCCTTTTCGAGCAGGCCGTCGATGGTGACCTGCTGGCGCTGCGGCAGTGGGTCGAGACTGTCGCGGCCGAGCGCCGATACGCCGGCGGGCCCCGGCGTCGAGCCGTCGCTCAGTCGGCCAGAAGCGCTCTGGATCGGCTCTTTGCCCGCCACGCCCCGCACCTGCTCGAGTAGGGATCAGACTCGACTGGCGGGCCACGCCCCGTCGGACTACCGTTGCACGGACCTTACGGACCCGCAAGCGGACTTGGTGGAACGTCTGTGAACCGTCCGCGAGTTCATGCGGAAGCTTATCGTACCGGTGCGTGGCGGGTTGTGGTTCCTCGGCGGTGGTGTTATAATCCCCCGGCGAGTGTGAAACGACATGATTCTTGGCAGGTGCACATGACGAAACTGGATGAACACCGGCTGGATAATGGACTGGTGATTCTCGGCGAACGGATGGACCACGTGCAGTCGGTGGCGTTTACGTTTCGCCTGGCCTGTGGTGAAGCGGTCCTCCCCGCAGGGGCCTGCGGGGCGGGTTCGGTGATCGCGGACTGGATCTTTCGCGGTGCCGGGGAGCGGGACAGCCGCGCCCTGGTGTCGGCGATGGACGCCTTGGGCCTGCACCGCCACAGCAGTGTAACGGCCGAGCATCTGTCCATCGGGGCGGCGCTGGAGGCCAGCAACCTGCCGGCGGCACTGGAGTTGTACGCCGATGTGATCCTGCGGCCTCGGCTCCAGGCCGATCAGTTCGCCCCGGCGCGGGAACTGGTGGTTCAGGAGGTGCTGGGGCTGGATGATGATCCGCGGCAGAAGGTGGGCGTCCTGGTGACCGAGCAATTCTACCCCGATCCGTGGGGTCGGCCTACGATGGGACGGCTGGACGACTTGCAGGCCCTGACGCCCGAGCAGACGCGGGCCATTGTGCGGGATCGCTTCAACATCGGTGAGACGCTCTTCGCGGTGGCGGGCCGGTACGACTTCGAGGCGGTCTGCCGGCTCCTGGAGGACCGTTTTGGCGCCGTGGCCGCAGGCGAGCCCTCCGTTCCGACCGCCGGAGACCGGGGACCGATGTATCGGCACGCCGCCTATGATGGCGCGCAGGTGCACTTGGGTTTGATGACGCCGATCTGTCCGCCGGGCAGCGAGGACTACTACGAGGCCGCGGCGGCGGTCGCGGTCCTGGCGGGGAGCATGAGCAGCCGCCTGTTCACGGAGGTCCGTGAGAAGCGTGGCCTGTGCTATGCGGTGGGGGCGCGGTATCACGCCATGAAGGGCCGCGCCGGCGTGCGCGGCTACGCCGGGACGACGCCGGCCAAAGCGCAGGAGACGCTGGACGTCGTCCTGGCCGAGTTCGCGCGTCTCCGTGAGGGGGTCAGCGAGGATGAGGTGGCCCGATCGAAGGTGGGGCTCAAGAGCGGTCTGATCATGCAGAGCGAGTCGACCGGGGCGCGGGCGGCGGGCATCGCCGGCGATTATCATCTGCTGGGGCGTGTCCGAAGCCTGGAGGAGATCAAGCAAGCGCTGGAGCGGGTGACGGCGGCGCGGGTGAACGCGTTTTTGGAGCGGCAGCCGTTTGAGGATTTCGTGGTCGCCACGATCGGACCCGAGCCGGTGCGATGGGCCGGGACGAACGAGGGCCATTGATACGGATTGGGATGGACTTCAGACAAGCACAATTCGACAACGGGCTGACGATCGTCGGCGAGGTGAACCCGGCGGCCCAATCGGTCGCGGTGGGTTTTTTTGTGCGGACCGGGGCGCGGGATGAAACGCCGCAGATCAGCGGCGTGTCGCACTTTCTGGAGCACATGCTCTTCAAGGGCACCGAGCGGCTCAGTGCGTTGGAGGTCAACGAGGCCTTCGACCGCACGGGCGCGAAGTTCAACGCCTTTACAGGCGAGGAGAGCACCGTGTATTACGCGGCGGTACTGCCCGAGCACCTGGCCGAGGTGACGGACCTGTGGACGCAACTGATGCGGCCGGCGCTACGGGACGACGATTTCGACATGGAGAAGAACGTGATCCTGGAGGAGATCGCGATGTATCGCGACCTGCCCCAGTTTGACGTGATGGATCGGTGCCGGGCGATGCACTTCGGGGGACACCCGTGCGGTCACAGCGTTTTGGGGACCGAGGAGAGCATCGGGGCTCTGACGGCCGAGCAGATGCGGGAGTACTTCCATCGGCGATACGCCCCCAACAACCTGGTGCTGGCCTGCTGCGGGCGGTTTGATTTCGATGCGCTGGTGGAACAGGCCGCGGCGCGGTGCAAGACGTGGGCGGCGAGCCAGGCGGGTCGGGAGTTGAGCTTCTATGAGGGTACGCGGCGAAAGGAATCGCAGACGCGAGGCAACCTGTCACGGGCGCACGTGTGCCTGATCAGCCCCGCGCCGTCGGTTCAGGATGAGCGGCGATTCGCCGCGTCGTTGCTCGGGGTAGTGGCCGGGGACGAGACGGGCTCACGCCTTTTCTGGGCGCTGGTGGATACCGCCCGGGCCGAAACGGCAGGCATGCAGTATGAAGGGATGGACGGCGTGGGGGCCTTCTACACGTACATTCGCGCCGGGGCACAGAATCTAGACGGCGTTCTGGACACGGTGGACGGGGTGCTGGGCGAACTGGCTCGCGATGGAGTCCAGGAGAAGGAGTTGGAGGCGGCGAAAAACAAGGTGCTCAGCGCCCTGGCGATCAAGAGCGAGACCCCGATGGGACGGCTCGTGGACTTGGGTTTGAACTGGCAGTATCTGGGAACGTATCGAAGCGTGGCTGAGGACGTGGCCGCGGTCAAGGCCATCACGGTCGAGCAGGTCAACGCGCTCCTGGAGGCGTATCCGTTGGATCAGTACACAAGGCTCGTTCTGGAGCCCGGCCAGGAGGGCGCGGCGGAGGCGGCGGACCAGGCGGTCTGATCGCCGGCCGACGAACGGAGGGTCGTATGGAAGGCGGGAACACGGGACGTCAGATTGACGGAGACATTCTGCAAAGCAAGGCCGATATTCTGCGCGCCCGGCAGGAAGGTCTGGGGGCGAACAGTTCTCCAGCGGGTTCCGGCGAGGCGTCCGGCAACGAAGCCCAACCGAGACCGGCGGCGCTTCGACCCCTGGATCAGGTGCGGGTGGGTGAGGTGACGGCCGCCCGGCCGGCGCAACCGGCTGGAGTCAAGCCGTTGCCGACGGCTCTGCGTCCGTTGGGCACGCCCGTGGGGGGGTGCGCGGAGGCGCCTCTTGACCAAGGTGAAGCCGAGGAGGGCGATCTGGCCCGGCGCATCCAAAGCGCCTTGGAGCACGTCGCGCGACAAGGGTCATCCGAACCGGTGCGTCCCGACACGGACGAACCGGCGGCCCCGCCGTCCGATGCCCCGATCCCCCAGCTCGACTTGGCCGAGCAGATCCTGGCTGAGCAGCGTCGAGCGGTGGCCCAGCGCCGACAGCGTCCGGAAAAGGCCGCCGCAGTGGGGCCGGATGGGCGAGGCATCCATCGGGTCGTGCAGACCATCCGGGGCGAGACGCGGCGGGAGGAGGCGGCAACCTGGGCGCCGGCGCGGTCGGCCATCGCGGCCGTCCCTCGTGCTGAGGCAGGCACATCGGAGATCGCCCGGATCGTGGCCCAGGACATCTCGCGGCTTTATGGACGGCGGTAAGGACCGGCTGCAATGGATGAACGACTCTTTGACGACGGGCTGCAGCCCGCCCAGGAGCCGGATGACAGAGCGGAGGTTGAGGCGGCCCTGCAAGCCGAGTCGCAGCGGGGGCCCTTGGTGCTGCCGCCCGAAGTGGGGGTTTTGCCCATCCGCAATACGGTCGTTTTCCCCGGAACCGTGACCCCTTTGGCCATCGGGCGGCGTCGGAGCCGCCGGCTCATCCGGGACATCGTGCCCCACGAAACGGTTTTCGCCCTGGTCGCCCAACGCCGGGCCGAGGTGGAGGACCCGCGTCCGGAGGACCTGTATCCGGTCGGCACGCTGGCGTCCGTCCTCAAGGTCATCCACCTGCCGCAAGGCACGGTGAATATCGTCGTTCACAGCATGGCGCGGGTGCGTATCCTGGAGTATGTGGCCCAACGCCCCTATCTTCGGGCCCGGGTGGAGGTGCTGGACGTCAAGGTCCGTCGCACCAAGACGCTCAAGGCGTTGATGGTCAGCGTGCGTGGCACGGCCGCACGCGTGATGGCACTGAGCCCGAACATCCCGGAGGAGGCGGCGGGGTTGCTGGAGAGCATTTCGGACCCGTCGGGCCTGGCGGATTTCCTCGCAGCGACGCTGAATCTGCCGGTCCACGAGAAGCAGGCGCTGCTGGAAGAGCTGGATACCACCAAGCGGCTGCAGGCGGTTTCCGTGGCGCTGGCCGGGCAGCTTGACGTGCTCGAGCTGAGCCACAAGATTCACAACCAGGTACGGGACTCGATTGACAAGAGCCAGCGCGAGTACTTCCTGCAGGAGGAGCTCAAGGCGATTCAGGCTGAGCTGGGCCAGGCCGACCACCGCACGCAGGAGATCGACGACCTGCGGGATAAGATCCTGGCCGCCGGTCTGCCTGAGAGCGTCCGGGCCGAGGCGCTGCGCGAGCTGGACCGGCTGTCGAAAACCCCGGCGATGTCGCCGGATTACGCGGTTGTTCGCACGTACCTGGAGTGGCTGTGCGAATTGCCCTGGTCACGGGGCACGACGGATACGCTGGATGTGGCACGGTCGCGGCGGATTCTGAATCGCGATCACTACGGGCTGGACAAGATCAAGCAGCGCATCCTGGAGTTCTTGGCCGTACGCAAACTCAACCCTCAGGGCAAAAGCCCGATCCTGTGCTTCGTGGGGCCGCCGGGCGTGGGCAAGACGAGCCTGGGGCAATCCATCGCCCGGGCGATGGGTCGCAAGTTCATCCGCATTTCGCTGGGTGGCATCCGCGATGAGGCCGACATCCGCGGACATCGGCGGACTTACATCGGGGCGCTGCCGGGGCGGATCCTGCAGGAGCTGCGCAAATGCGGATCGCGAAACCCCGTGTTCATGCTCGATGAGCTGGACAAGATCGGGCAGGACTTCCGGGGCGATCCGGCCTCAGCGCTGCTGGAGGTGCTGGACCCGCAGCAGAACGACACGTTCACGGATCACTACCTGGACCAGCCCTTTGACCTGTCGAGTGTGCTGTTCATCGGCACGGCGAACATTACCGACCCGATCCCGCCGGCGCTGTTGGATCGCATGGAGATCATCGAGCTGCCGGGCTACACCGAGCGCGAGAAGCTCCAGATCGCCAAACGGTACCTGGTGCGGCGGCAGCTTGGCGAGCACGGCCTGAGCCCGCGACAGCTCACGGTCCGGGACGAGGCGATCCGGACGATTATCCGGGAGTACACGCGGGAGGCCGGCGTCCGCAACCTGGAGCGAACCCTCGCGGCGGTCTGTCGACACGCGGCGATGAAGATCGCCGAGGGCACCGCGCGGTCCATGACGATCAACCCCACCCGCGTACGGCAAATTCTCGGCGCCCCGCGGTACGAACGCGAGTTGGCGTCACGCACGGCGGTGCCGGGCGTGGCGATCGCGCTGGCTTACACGCCGACCGGCGGGGAGATTCTGTTTGTGGAGGTCGTGGCCACGCCGGGCAAAGGGCAGTTGACCCTGACCGGGCAGTTGGGTGAGGTGATGAAGGAGAGTGTTCAGGCCGCTTTGTCGGTCGTCCGGGCCAATGCCCAGCGCCTGGGTCTGGAGGCCGAGCCGCTGGGAAAGCAGGACTACCACGTGCATGTGCCGGCCGGGGCCGTGCCGAAGGATGGCCCCAGCGCGGGCATCGCCGTGTTTGCGGCACTGGTGTCGCTGCTGCGCCATCAACCCATGCGGCCGGAGGTGGCCCTGACGGGCGAGATCACCCTGCAGGGGCTGGTCCTGCCCGTGGGGGGGCTCAAGGAAAAGGTGCTGGCCGCCAAACGGGCGGGCGTGCGTACGATCATCTGCCCGGCCCGCAATCGCAGGCACATTGATGAGTTGCCGCGAGAGGCCCGCACGGGTGTGAAGTTTGCCTATGTCAATCGCGCCGCCGAGGCCTTGCGTATTGCGCTGCGGGCCGATTGAACGGCGCGTTCGCTGGGGATGGAGAGGTGACAGCGTGATACCGTGTGAGGGGCATCGGATCAGGTCCACAGACGTGCGTGCACGATGGGGGAACCCGTTGCTGACGCTGATGGTTGCTCTGACGGCGATCCCCGCGGCGGCGGATCAGCAGTACATCCTGGTCAACCGTGTTCCCGGCCGGGTCTGGAATCAAAACCGTCCCGGGAGCTTCACGGAAGAGAGCTTCACAGAACTGCATCGGCGGTGCCCCGAGTCCAGGTCCAGGAACGTCCGATTCGGGGCGGGCTTCATCTTCTCCTTCCTGAACGGTGAGCCAAACGTCGTCGCCGAGTCACTCCGGCGGTTTCTCGCCGCTGCCCAAGAGACTGACACACCGGTCATCGTACAATTTGACGCGGAGAACTGGTGGGGTCATCGAAGCGACCTGTGGAACTTCTGGGATCCTTCGAGGCCCGGCTACGATCCGCGGAACCGCTACAACGTCGAATGGACGAGCTGGTCGCCCGATGACGCTGTGAAGATATGCTGGCGGAACTGGGGCCGGCAGATCCGGGTCCTGCCGCAGCCGAATCTGATGAGCCCGGATTATCTGGCCGCCTGTCGGGAGGGCCTGGCTCGGCTGGTGCCCATTGTGATAGACTGGTACCATGCCCTGCCCGCCGACAAGAAGGACCTGTTCGTGGGCATCAAGGTCGGCCATGAAAGCTCCATCGGGGTTAACGCATGGCATTATCCGGAGGGCAACCGGCTGCTGAATGCCCCGGCGTCAGAGGACCCCACCTATGGCCTGGATCACAGCCGGCGTCCCTCCCGCGGCGTCGCGGCGATCGGGTACGCGGCCGTCAAGACGGCCGGCATACGGGTCAGCGGCGAACTGACCGAGGCGGACGTGGCCGAAGTGGTCTGCCGCTATGTGACGATCCTGTGCCGCACGGCCGTCGAGGCCGGCGTGCCCCGCGATCGCCTCTTTACGCATGGAGCCGGATGGCACGAGGGCGAACGACTCTATGATGCCGCCGTGAATGCCTATTCGTGTCCGGGCTGGAGCTTCTATCGACACGCCGCCGATCCACGCCGCGATAGCGGCGTTCAGCGAAATCTAAGGCAAACCGATGCACCCTATTGGGCCGCCGTGGAGTGGCTCCTGCCGGGGGCTCGCGACAAAACCGCCTGGCAACATGCCTTGGCCGCCACGCTGGCCGACCCGAAATGCCGCTACCTGTGCATCTACAACTGGGAAGGCATACAGGACAGCACGAGTATCCTCTCAGCGATCACCGTGACCCTGAGTACCGCATCAACACCATAGCGAGGTCTGAGCCGCCCGCTCCATCCGCTGGCGTGACGGGGACCGTTGTCATCCGGGGCACCTGAGGATGACGGCTTCACTCTGTTGCTGTAAGAGCCCTTCCGGACCGGGTCAGAAGTTCCAGCCCACGCCCAGGATATACTTCACATCGGTGCTACCCTGCCCCGGAGCCGGCGACGTGTCATAGTCGAAGATCGTCTTGAAGTTCGTGAACATGTTCTCCGTAACCGATGCCCGCACCTCCGCCGTGGTGGTCAGGTAGTAGTCGGAGAACTGGCCGAAGCTCGGGTAGTACGTCAGGTCATTGATGAACTTGATTCGATCGGTGAGCCGCTTGTCGAAGTGGTAGCCCAGGTGCGCGCTGGTCTCGTCGTTGTCGTCGCTGGAATTCCTGAAGCTCTCGGTCAGATAGGCGACACCGGCTTCGGTCGAGAAGTTCATATCGTCCGATTCGATCCATTGATAGCCGAGACCCAGGGCGCCGACGATGCGTCGATCCAGTTGGGCGATCTTGTCCGTTTCGTAACGGCCCTCCACGAAGCCGTACCACTTGTCCGTCAGGAAATAGTCATACTTGCCCCGCAGTTTCCACCAGTCCTCGGTGGTGTTTTCGCGGCCGGTATCCGGGTCCTCCTGCTTGCTGCGGCCATAATCGAAGCCAAGCGATACGCGGTCCTTTTCGCCCCGGCGGGTCGCGGCGGCGCTGGCCTGAAGGCTCTCGGAGGTCGTGTTGCCGTGGACCGAGGTCCAGCCCAGGGACAGGTTGCCTTCCCAATGAGGCTCGGGCGGTGGCGGAGGGTTGACGGCCTGAATGTGATCCAGACTGAGTTCGCCGCCGGGCAACAGGTCGGTACCCTCCAGTCGCACGTGGCCGGCTTGGGAGGCGCTGACCGGCTGGCTTACGATGCTGCCATCACTGAGGACCAGCGTGACGGCGGCGTCGCTGCTGAAGGTCTGCACATCGGTCATATCCACGGCGACGGAACCGAAAAGATCGGCCGTGAAGTGGAGCTTGCCCTCCACAATGCTCTCCACCGTGCCGGTGATACGGTCCCCGTTCTTAAGAACGAGTTCGCCCGCATGAGCTGAGCTGACCGCCATCATCAGCATGAAGACCGCCAGCCACCGTTTCATCGCCTTGCCGTAGTGCATGGTTTCTCCCCTGGAATACGTGAAAACACGTACCAACTCTGCATTTCCTTCGCTCACGGAGATCGCAAACAACCATGGTGCGGCGCGTCTGTCAACCCTTTTGCTTGGATTCGGTTTCCGTGCCGGGACGGCGGCGCGACGGGCAGAATCGGCGGTGGCGCGACGAACGGTGCGACCGCCGGCCAAGAGAGTCAGCATGTGGAGGTTTGCTCTGGCGGCGGAATGCCCGGCGCCTGGGCCGTCGGGGGGATGAGCGATTGCGGCGGGGCGGGCAGGTGGGCCTCGCGGCGATCCAGCGGGTGATCCATTGGCGGCGGGGTCGGTGTCCAGGGGGCAGGGGGGCTGTATGAGCACAGACTGCGGTGCGCAGATTTTTTGGGTTGGGCGCTTGACAGGTCCGCGCGGCGGCGTATAGTGACGGTCCTGTCGTGTCGGGGCCGTAGCTCAATTGGTTAGAGCATCGGACTGTCGATCCGAAGGTTGAGGGTTCGAGCCCCTTCGGCCTCGTTCAAAACCGCATTTTTCACCCCAAAAACCGGGCCTCGTAGCTCCCAGTGTTTCCTGTTGTCGCCTCGAAACCGAGGCCAAACCGATGCCAAGTTTCCATAGAAATAAAGAGACTATGAAAGCCAGATGCCCGGTGGCGGGTGGTTGCGTATACTCACCGTGACAAACTCGCCGCTGGGACGGCAGTTGCTGTAATGACTACTTTGCATGAGGAGCATCTGGCTTTCATCGTTTCTTATTTGCCGCCCGTCCATTGCCGTGGGGACAAGAAAAATCCCTATTTTTCCATTGACGACGTCGATGACAGGCTACTAAACTACTGCAGTTGACGCACGAGGAGAGTGTCGGAGGTAAGGGATTCCCGCCAGAGGTGCATGCGTGTGTGTTCCAGGCGTCGTTCGCGGGTGTGAATTCGGAGGTGAGGTATGATGAATCACAGTATTGTCCAAGGATTTCTCGCAGCGGTCTTTCTCGTGGTTCCCAGTTTCGCAGGGGTGCTCCTGTCACCCGGTGATTTTATCATCGCGATTGACGCCGACGGCATGGTGTCCGACAGCTCGTATCCGGGCGCGGAGGGGCCGGTCAACGCGCTGGATGGCGATGCGAACACCAAGTATCTGAACTTCGGTCGGGAGAACACGGGCTTCATTGTGGTGCCGGATTCCGCGGCGCAGGTGCAGAGTTTCACGATCACGACCGCCAACGATTGGCCCGCGCGAGACCCTCTGGGCTGGGAGCTGTACGGGACCAACGACGCGATCGCCAGCGGCGACAACAGCACCGGGACAGCGGAGAGCTGGACGCTCATCGGGTCCGGGACGGTGACGCTGCCCGATGCACGATTTACGACGGGGCCGGTGGTGACGGTGACAAACAGCACCCTGTACACGTCTTATAAGATGCTCTATCCGACACTGAAGGATGCGGCCGCGACCAACTCCATGCAGATCGCGGACGTGTCGTTCTTTGAGAGTGCGGATGGTTCCGGCAGCAGTATTCTGTCGGTGAGTAATACGATCCTGGCGATCGACACGGACGTCCATGCGGACAGCAGGTATCCGGAGGGAGAGAGTCCCGCCAATCTGATTGACGGCACGGTCAACAAGTACCTCAATTTCGGCAAGGACAACTCCGGCTTCATCGTCACACCCTCCGGGGGGATGACGTTGGTGGAGGCCTTCCAGATCATGGTGGCCAACGATGCCGTGGGGCGCGACCCGGCGAGCTGGGAACTCTATGGCACCAACGATCCGATCACCAGCGGCGACAACAGCGACGGCCTGGCGGAGACCTGGACGCTGATCGATTCGGGAACGCTCAGCCTGCCTGATGATCGCACCACGGGTCCCGACCACATGGTGTTTGGGGATATGGTCTCAGTTGATAACGACACCTTCTACACTTCTTATAAGATGCTGTTCCCCACGTTGAAGGACGCCGGCGCGAACTCGATGCAGATTGCGGAAATCCAGTTCTATGGCATTCCTGAGCCGACGACGCTTTGCCTGCTGGGGCTAGGAGTGGTGGCGCTTCGGCGTCGCCGGTTCTGAGCACGCAGGAACCGAAGATCACTTGGGGACGCCGGTCGCTGCCTTCGGCCGCGCGTCCCTTTCTCTTTTCAGGCAGGCGCCCTTCCGGCCCCAAAGGCCAGGGCTGGCCGAGACTTGAGGGTCCCTGCCAGGTGGGCATGGGGCCGGGGGTGTGCCGCTCGCGCTGTCTGCTCCAGGAGCATAGAGGACGGACCATGAGGGGGATTGGCAAGCTGGTATTCTGCATCGTCGCCTGTCTGTTGACGGGCATTCTGGGGTCTTTTGCCGTGCGGGATTCGGTGGACGGTTGGTACGCCGGCTTGGCCCGCCCCTCCTTCGCTCCGCCGAATTGGGCGTTTGGCGTTGTGTGGCCGATTCTCTACGTGATGATGGGGGTGGCGGCCTTTATCGTTTGGACCAGGGGCCTCGATGATCGGCGGGTCAGGGTCGCCCTGGGACTGTTTGTCCTTCAACTCGTTCTCAATGGGCTGTGGACACCCCTGTTCTTTGGTCTTCGTTGGATGGGGTTCGCCCTTGTTGAGATCATCCTGCTGTGGGTGGCCATACTGTTGACGATTCTCGCCTTCCGGCGGATTTCGAGGCTGGCGGCGTACCTCCTCGTGCCGTACATTCTGTGGGTGAGCTTCGCGATCGCTCTGAACGCAGGGTTCTGGTACTTGAACGGATAACCTTCACCCGACCTCAGCGGGGACCGCCGTGGGCGGGGCCGTAGGCGCCGGGCTAAGTGAATGCGTTGCTGAGGTCCCCAGCGCAAGCCTTATCGGTATGTCCCCCTGAATCATAGCGCATAGGCCATCGTTGGCCATCCAGGCACGGGGTCCGTGTGGCGAGCTTTGTGCTTGACAGCCGGCCGGGTTTTCGAGAGGATGAGACGCAAATGTCATGGCAGCCTTGTTGTCAGGAGCGAAGCGATGATGGAAAAGCACTCACGGCGAGGTTTTCTTGGGGTCACCGCGGCCGCGGCGGCGGGGGCCTTCGGCACGTCGGCAACGGCCTCCCAATCGGTTTTGTCGCGTCCATCGGCAGGGGCCAAGCCGAAGTTTTCTCTTGGTCTGGCCAGTTACACCCTCCGCAACTTCAAGTTGGATGATGTTCTGAGCATGACGCGGCGGGTCGGCCTCAAGCACATCGCCTTCAAGAGCATGCATTTGCCCCTCGACGCGAGTCCCGAAGAGATTCGGGCGGTCGCGGCCAAGACCCGGCAGGCCGGTTTGGACCTGTACGGATGCGGCGTGGTGTACATGAACAAGGAGGGCGAGGTCAACCAGGCCTTCGAATACGCCCGGCTGGCAGGGATGAAGGTGATTATCGGGGTGCCCGCTCCCGATCTGTTGGGTCTGGTCGAACGCAAGGTCAAGCAGTACGACATCCTCGTGGCCATTCACAACCACGGACCGGGTGACAAGGTCTATCCTCTGCCGCAGAGTGTCTATGACAAGGTCAAGACCCTCGATGCGCGGATCGGCCTGTGCATGGACATCGGCCATACGCAGCGGATGGGTCTGGATCCGGCCGAGGAGACGCGCAAGTACGCCGACCGGCTTCATGATGTGCATATCAAGGATGTGTCGGCCGCGACGGCCGCCGGCTCGTGCGTCGAAATGGGCCGGGGCGTGATCGACATTCCGAAGTTCCTGGCCACCCTCATTGACGTCAAATACGCGGGCAAGGTGTCGTTCGAATATGAGAAGGACGCGAATGATCCGCTGGCCGGCCTGGCCGAGTCGGTGGGTTACGCCCGTGGCGTCCTGGACACGCTCGCGCCGGATCGTGCTTAGGTCGGCGGCGCCGGCGTGATAAGGTGGGTGGGCGCGACGTTGGGCCTGATGGGAGACATACGAATGGGCAATCGCATACCAGTGGGTTCATGGCCGGTCATTCTTGTCGTGGTGTTTCTGGCGGTGCTGGCCATGGCGGCCGCCCACGGCGCCGGTGAGGAGCCGTTCCGGTTGGGTATGGTCGGGCTGGATACCTCGCACGTGGTGGCCTTCACCCGGCTGATCAACGATCCGGAAAGCACCTACGGGTGCAAGGTTGTGGCGGGCTTTCCGGGGGGATCGCCGGATGTGGAGGCCTCGGCCAGCCGGGTGGAGCAGTTCACCACGCAGTTGCGGGACCGGTACGGTGTCGAGATCGTCGAGAGCATTGAGGAACTCTGCACCAAGGTCGATGGGGTTCTGCTTGAGAGCGTGGACGGTCGCCCTCACTTGCGGCAGGTTCGGCCGGTCATCGCCGCGGGGTTGCCCGTGTTTATCGACAAGCCCATGGCCGGCAGCCTGGCGGATGTCATCGAGATCTTCCGCCTGGCCAAGGCCGCGGGCGTGCCGTGCTGGTCGAGCTCATCCCTGCGATACGCCCTGGGCATTCAGGCCATGAAGGCCGAGGGGAAGACGGGTCCCGTTCTGGGCTGTGATGTCTACAGTCCCTGTGCCCTGGAGGAGCACCATCCGGATCTGTACTGGTACGGCGTTCACGGGGTGGAGATCCTGTACACCCTGATGGGCACGGGGTGTGAAAGTGTCAGCCGCGTGCATACGGAGGGCTGGGACGTGGTGGTGGGCCGCTGGAAGGACGGGCGCATCGCGACGTTTCGAGGCATCCGGCAGGGCAAGGGCGGCTATGGAGCCACGGTATACGGACAGGACGCCATCGTCGTGCTCGACCAGTACGCCGGGTACAAACCCCTCGTCGATGAAGTGGTCAAGTTCTTCAAGACCGGTCGGGTTCCCGTCGCGCCGGACGAAACGATCGAGCTGTTCGCCTTTATGACCGCCGCGGATGAGTCCAAGGCCCTTGGCGGGCAACCCGTCGACTTGGCGGAGGTCATCCAACGCGCTCAACGGAGGGCTGGCCATACACAGGACAAACGCTAGCGAAGACCGTCAGGGATTGTATGAGGAAAGGGATATGGCATGGCGAAAAGGATTGTGTGTGTGGGTCTGGGAGTCCTGCTGATGGGCATGGCGACATCGTGCACCGGGCCGGGCAGGTTCACCGGGGCCCCGGGAGAGGTCAAGCTGATGACGCTGGATCCGGGGCATTTTCACGCGGCTCTGGTTCAGAAGGTGATGTACGATCAGGTGGACCCGACGGTGCACGTCTATGCGCCGCCCGGGTCGGACGTGAAAGACCATCTCCAGCGCATTGACGGCTTCAACACCCGCAGTGAGAACCCCACGCATTGGCAGGAAGTGGTCCACACCAGTGAGGACTTCCTGGAGCGGATGCTCGCCGAGCGGCCGGGCAATGTCGTCATCATCTCCGGCAACAACCGCCGTAAGACCGAATACATCAAGGCCTGTGCCGAGGCGGGGCTCCACCAGCTTGTGGACAAACCCATGTGCATCGACCAGACGGGTTTCGAGTTGTTGCTGGAGGCCTTCGACGCCGCCGATCGGAACGATGTGCTTCTGTACGACATCATGACCGAGCGGTCGGAGATATGCACCATGCTGCAGCGGGAGCTGATGCAGATGGAGTCCGTTTTCGGTCAACTGGTCACGGGCACGCCGGACGAGCCCGCGTTTGAGACGGAGAGCGTGCACCATTTGTTCAAGATGGTCGCGGGCAATCCCATCAAGCGCCCCGGCTGGTACTTTGACACGACGCAGCAGGGCGAGGGGATCGTGGACGTGACGACGCACCTGGTCGACCTTGTGGCGTGGGAGTGTTTCCCCGAAGTGCCCATCGACTATAAGACCGACATCGAGATCCTCGCCGCGAAGCGCTGGCCCACGATGATCACCCGCGAGCAGTACCGCCAGGTGACGCGGCTGGAGGATTTCATTCCCGAGCTCAAGGGCCAGCTCGACGCCGAGGGCCGGCTGCCCTGTTACGTCAACGGCCAGATCGACTACACGATCAAGGGGGTCCACGCCCGCGTGCGGGTGCTCTGGAACTACGAAGCCCCGCCCGGCGGACAGGACACGCACTACGCGGTCGTGCGGGGCACGCGGGCCAATCTCGTGATCTGCCAGGGGGCCGAGCAGAACTTCCGGCCGGAGCTGTACATCGAGCCGGCCAAGCCCGAGCTGACCGTGCCGTTGGCGGTGGCCCTGCCTCGGGCCATCCTGACCCTTCAAGAAAAGTATCCGGGCATCAAGTTGGAGCCCAGCGGCGAGAAGTGGCACGTGTTCGTGCCCGACAAATACCATGTCGGCCACGAGGCCCACTTCGGCGAGGTCACCGAGCGATTCCTGCAGTACCTCGTGGACGGCGAACTGCCCGATTGGGAGGTGCCCAACATGAAGGCCAAGTACTACGTGACGACCACGGCGCTGGAGATGGCGCGGCAGGCCCCCTAGCACGGGGGGCCCCGGGTCGGATGCATGGGATCCTCCTGCGTTCGGACCTGTGCGATTGCAGACTTCAATTGGGAGCAGAGACATGAAGACCACACACGCGTTTATCACGGTCGTCGCCCTGGCGCTGGCGTTACAGACGGTTTCCTGTGCGGCCGGGAGCGTCGTGTTCAAGCAGGGGCCCGATCGGATTGATGTGCTGATTGACGGCCAGAACGTCACCAGCTATCGGTACGACGAGACGCTCACAAAGCCCATTCTCTACCCGCTCAAGACACCGGGCGGGATGATCCTGAACCGTGGATACCCGCTGGTCAAGGTCGAGGGGGAGAGCACCGACCATCCGCACCACGTCGGGCTGTTCTTCACCTACGATGAGGTCAACGACAGCGGGTTCTGGAACAACACCACCAGCCCGCCACAGATTCACCATGTCAAGACCGTCGAGATGGGCGGCGGCGAGAAGGGGACATTGAAAACGCTCAGTCAGTGGATCGATAAGAATGAAAAGCCCATCCTCGAGGAGCACAGGACGATGGTCTTTCACCCCGGCCCCGGCTCGTACGCGATCGACCTGACCATTGACCTCAAGGCCTTGGTGAAGGTGGAGTTCGGCGACACGAAAGAGGGCATGCTGGGGATTCGCACCGCCGATTGGCTTCGCGAACGTGATGGGCACAGCGAGTATCTGGCATCCACAGGGGCCCGCCGCGCGGGGAACATCTGGGGCAGACGCGCCACCTGGGTCACGCTGCAGGGCGAAAAGGACGGCCGGACCGTGGGCATCGCCATCATGAATCACCCGTCCAGCGTGAACTACCCGACGTACTGGCACGCCCGCGACTATGGCCTGTTCAGCGCCAACCCGCTCGGCCAGCTTGCGTTTGACAAGGCCCACAAGGTGCCCGATGCCAGGGCCTTCGGCCTTACGCTCGAGCCGGGCCAAGTGGCGCATTTCCGCTTTCTGATCATCGTCTACGAGGGCGCCAAGACCAAGGAGCAGCTCGACGCCCAGTTCGCGAAATTCGCGCAACAATGAGACATCCAGCCGGTTGCGCCCCGCCTTCTCGGATCGTGGGGGTCCGGGAGGCGGGGCACGACCGCAGGCTCATGGGCCATCTCGGCCGATCCATGCCCAGCCTCTCCAGTTCGTCTGTCGGCCCCACACCCGCCGCCAGAGTCCCCTGTCAGCGCTTCGCTCGCCCCTTGCCGACTATCCTGGGTGTCATCCCGCGCGTGAACCTGTCGAAAAAGCCCGTTTTTTGTTCAGGGCAAGAAAAAGACCGTGTAAGTCTGTTGACAGGCCCGACTGGCTAGTGTAGAATTGTTGACACTCAACGGTCAACGCCATAGGATTTAGCCGGTTCGATGGGGCAAACCGGGGCCATTGTGTTGCAGGAGGTTGCGGTCATGCGCTGCGTATCATTTCACAGGGGGAGCGTTGCATCTTTCATATGGATGCCGGCTTCTGCCCAGGCCGCCTGCGGTTCCGGTGGCTTGGAGTGTAGGCGAATTACAGATCCTTCAGGGTCTTTCTGGGCCGTATTGGCCATCGGGGTTACCTGAGGCCTTGAAAGCGAGATCCTGATTCCCGTATTATGGATTGTCCGATGTGCAGTAACGCGGCTGAGGGCGTTCAATGAAGAGTCACGGACAGGAAGTTTTTGGGACCGTCCAAGTTGGATGTATCCAGGGGGGGCCTGCGGGATGTGGCAACCCGGGCTCCATGGGTTGTGTTCGCTGAACAGAAAGGAGGAAACATGTCAACTCAGAACATCGTCCGAATTGTGTGTCTGCTGAGCGTGCTCTGTGCCGTCTGTGCCGCACCCGCGGCCACCACCGTGAAAACCGTCGCTCTAACGGCCTACGACGTGGTTTACGATCCCTTTGGCCAGCGTCTGTACGCTGCTGTGGGTCAATCGGACGCGCAGTACCCCAACTGTGTGGTCAGGATCAACCCCCGGAACGCGACCGTTGAGAATGCCGTCTGGGCCGGCAGCGATCCGCGAAAACTGGCCATCTCCGATGACGGACAATACATTTACATTGGCCTGAATGGCGACGGTCGCGTGAGCCGCTACAATGTGGGGGCTGAAGTTATCGATCAGGACTTCCCACTGAGCAGCGGGACTTACGGCACGACCTACGCGGAGGATATCGCCGTCCAGCCAGGCCGGCCCAGTGTGATCGCGGTATCGCGGTTCCGTAAGGGCGTCAGCCCGCGCCACGACGGCGTGGCCATTTATGAAAACGGCGTGATGCGGCCTGAGAAAACCCGTGTGCATACCGGCGCCAATCGTATTGAGTTTTCCGACGATCCGCAGATCCTCTACGGCTACAACAACGAAACGACCGGGTTCGGCGTGTATACGTTGGTGGTCAATGACGACGGGGTCGGCATTTCCGGCACATACACGGGGCTGATCTCGGGCTTCGGGGTGGATATCGCGTATGATGCGAATCGCCTGTACGCGACGAGCGGCCGGGTGATCGACACCGACACGATGCAACTCATCGGCCAATTCCCTTCGGGCGGGAAAGTCGCCCCCGATTCCAAGGTGGGGCGCACGTTCTTTATCACGAACTCGACCCTGACGGCCTACTATCAGGATACGTTCACCCTGGCCGGTCAGGTGACCTTGTCCGGGGTCTCCGGGTCTCCCGCGAACTTGATCCGCTGGGGAGCGGACGGGTTGGCCTTCAGCACTTCCGATCATCAGGTGGTCATCGTGCAAACGGATCTTGTGCCATTGGCCGCTTTGGCCATCCTGGCGGTGGATCCCGCGGAAGATTTTGTAGTCTCGGGTGACGCCGGCGGACCGTTTGAGCCCGGCTCTCAGGTCTACAGTCTCACAAACACGGGGGACGATACCTTGTTTTGGGGGGCGGCAACCGATGCCGACTGGGTGTCGGTCACGCCGGAGGGAGGATCCCTGCCGCCTGGCGGATCGGTGAATCTGACGGTGAGCCTGACCGAGACGGCGGCACTGTTGCCCAGTGGCGAGTACGTCGCCACCGTGGGGCTGACGGACATCACTCACGGGCAGGAAGGGGCGATTAATGTCGTACTCTCCGTACACACGACACCGCCGGTGTTGGAGGTGACGCCCTCGGAGGAGTTCGCGGCATCGGGCGACCATGGCGGGCCGTTCGAGCCCCCGTCCAAGGTGTACGTTCTGACGAACCCGGGAGACGATACGCTGTTTTGGGGGGTAGTGGCGGATGCCGACTGGGTGTCGGTCGAGCCACAGTGGGGACCAATACTGCCCGGCGGATCGGTGAATCTGACGGTGAGCCTGACCGAGGCAGCGGCGCTGCTGCCCTATGGCGAGCACGTGGCCATAGTGAACCTCACGGATATCACCCACGGTCAGGAAGCGGCGGTTCGCGTCGTGCTCTCCGTCGTCTTTCCACAGGGGGTGTTGGACGTGACGCCGGCGGAGGATTTCGTAGCCTCGGCCATCCATGGTGGGCCGTTTGAGCCGACCTCGAAGGTCTACATGCTGTCGAACACGGGTGGCTCGCCGCTGGCGTGGGGGCTGGAGGGGCTGTCAAGTTGGCTCTCGGCGGATGTGACATCGGGCGAGCTCGATCCGGGGCAAAGCGTGGAGGTGATGCTCCGCCTGACCGACGAGGTCGAGACGATGGCGGTCGGGTCGTACTCTCAAGTGGTCGTGTTCAGGAACGTAACCACGCAAGAGGAGGCCCCGCGGGAGGTCCGTCTGGATATCCAGTCGCCTCTTGAGGAGCTGGCTCGCGGATACAGAAACAACAACTTTAACCTGGCCTATTCCAGTCTGCTCTTCCGCCCGGATGGATCGTCGGGGTATTACACGGCCTGTCGGCAGGTGGACGTGCAAGAGTTTCCGGTGGACCCGGCGGGGGGGACGCCTTTGGTCTTGTGGGATGACGACGCGGCGGAGGTGGTCCTGTCCGACGGCGCCACGATCAACTTCTTCGGGCGGGAGTATGACCGCGTATACGTCGGCAGCAATGGATATCTCACGTTTGGGCAGGGCGACACCGCGGCGACGGCGTCGTGGGACAACCATTTCGCGCTGCCGCGGATCTCGGCCTTCTTCGTGGACCTGACGACGGTCGGGCCGGATCACGTGAGCTATCGGCAACTGGCCGACCGGTTGGTGGTCACGTACAGCGACATGCGGCTGGCGGCCAACCGGGACAAGCACAACAACTTCCAGGTGGTCTTGTCGCTTCGCGACGGCAGCATTGAAATCACGTGGCTGCGGTGCGATGCGAACGATGAGATCGTCATCGGGCTGTCGCGGGGGTATGGCGAGCTGACGCGGTTCACACCCACCGATCTGAGCGTGCTGACGGCGTGCTGTGACTGCGGCGACCTGACGGGCGACGGTTTCGTCGGCCTGGCGGACTTGGGGGTGTTGGTGGACTGGTGGCTGGCGGGCGATTGCGCTGTGCCGGACTGGTGTGGCCGGGCCGACCTGGATCGGGATGCGCAGGTGGCGATGACGGACCTGGCGATCATGGCCGGCGACTGGTGGCGGGGCGAAATCGGCTGGGGGCAACCGTTGCTCCTGAGCGAGCTGAACGATGGTGATCAGTTCGCGTTGGGGCCGGCCCTGACCGCGGATGAACGGCTCATCCTCTTCGCGCGGCTTGACCCCGTCTCCGGCTATTACCGGCTTTTTGAGGGCACGCGGGAGGAATCCGATGGGCCCTTTACCGACGTGCGCATGATCGATGAATTGATCGACAGCGGATACCACGTGACCTCTCCCTGGGTCTCCGCCGACGGCCTGCGGCTGTACTACTGGGAGAAGCCGACCCCGCCCGGCGTCGGCGGCGGGGGGGACATCAAGCTGGCCCGGCGGGACGACCGCAACCAGCCGTGGGAGTATGTTCGTACGCTGACCGAGCTGAATGCGACCGGCGAAGGATGCAATTATCCTACCCTGACCGAGGACGAATTGACCATCGTCTTTTCGTCGTACCGATCAGGCTCCGCGTATGGTTTGTCGAATCTTTGGATCGCTGAACGTGCCAGTGTGGACGACCCGTTTGGCTCCTTACGCCCGCTCGACGAGATCAACAGTGACAGGTACGAGCAAGGTCGGTACCTCTCACCCGATGGTTTGAAACTGCTCTTCAGTTCTAACCGGCGATATGCGAGTTTGTACGATATGTATCAGGCCTCACGGTCGTCACTGGTCGAGCCTTTCGGCAACGTTGAACTCCTATCGGTCAACAGTGAGTCCAGTGGAGATACGGACGCTTTCCTGTCATACGACGGCGAACGCCTTTATTTCACTCGAGGCCAGGGAGCCGGGCCGTATGGCGTGTACATGGCTCAATTCGGGCCAGTCACCAGGGAGTGTGTTCCCCGTTGACCTGAACGGTCTGCGGTGGTCTGTCGCGGCAAATATGCAACGGTTGACGCCTCAGAACACAGTGTAGTCGAATTGGACGGTGGCGCGGCAGGGGGTGTCGGTTCGGGCGCGGACCCAGTGGGCGCTGTAGCCTGGGGGGAAGGTGTGGCGCACGGTCCGGCCGGGTGGCACGGTGAACGTCTGGTACGTGTGCCACGAGTCATCGGCCAGGACGTCCACTTCGAGTGTGATCCGGACGGGCACGTCGGCATCGTGCGACATCTCCACCGTTTTGCGGTCGTAGCCGGTCATCAGGTACGGGTCGGAGGGCGCATCGGCGGCGACCGGGCTGTTCATCCACGGGCCGCCCGTGCCGCACGGCGGGCCGAACCGCCAGAGGTCATCCACGTTGCCGAACCACAGGGCCGCCCGGCCATCGTCGCCGCGGATGATGTGGTCACCCGAAGGGGTATCGGCCCGGACGCCGGCCAGCACGAGCATGCCGCGCCACGAGCAGAAATCGTGGATGCGGCGGTTGTGCGTGCAGACCGGGCGGATCCTGGCCAGCCCGCCCGAGGCCGGGCGGGGCAGCTCGTAGAACGTTCCATGGATGTTCATCAGACCGCGCTCGGTGACGACCTCGCGGATGCCGCGGGGCCAGGCGCTGGCGATCGGCTCATCGAAAACCCCCGCGCCGCGGGGCAGGCGCCGGCGTCGTCCCCGGCTGTCGGTGACGATCACGGAGGCCGCGTCGATGCTGAAGTCCTGCGTCGTCGCGGCCGTCGAGCGCAGCCACGCCTCGGCGGAGGCGTCCGCGACGCGACGCAGATTCATCTCCTGGCCGATCTCGTAATAACCCGTGCCCGTGATGCGTCCGCTTGCGTCCAGAATATCCGCGGCGAAGTGCAGCGTGAGGTCCTCGGTATTGCGGGGCCGGATCAGGCCACGGGACCAGGAGCCCGACGCGTCAGCGGGCGCCAGGCCGGCGATCAGCTCGGTCCGTGCTGCGGCGGGGCGGTTGACCAGATGGAAACAGGCCGTCACGTCGGGCGCATCCCGGTCGATCCGTAGGCGCATCCACTCGCCCCGTACCGATGGATCGAGAATCACAAAGGCGTATCCCTTGGCCGGCACCTCCACCGTGCGGCAGGCTTCCCACCGACCGGTGCCGTCGGCATCGATCTCGAGCGTGAACGTGACCGGGCCTGATGCGCCGTGGGCAAGGTGGACGGTGCGATCGGCAAAGCCGGCGACGAGGAACGGCTCGGAGGGCGCTTCGGCCCGGACGGTCTCGTGGGCCCAGACGCTGCCGTACCCCGTGGCCGGCCCCAATTCGCTGAGCGTCCGGCGGTCGGCGAACCACAGATTCGACTGGTTGCGGCCCAGGAGCGGGTTGTCGAACGGCGAGGCATCGTTGCAGGCGAACACGAGGCGGTCGTCCCAGGCCGCGAAATCGACCACCATCTTGAGAAACGTGCTGATCGGGCGGATCCCCGCCGCGTGGTCGTGGCCGAACGTGGGCGGAAAGTCGTAGAACATGCCGTGCATGTCCATCAGCCAGGGCCCGGCGCCGACGTCGCGGATGCGGGGCCACTCGGTGAACCAGCCGTGGTCCGCATCGTGCGTGAAGCTGGCCTTGGGCAGGCGGTATCGCCTCCAGCGTCCGCCGTTGTCGCAGACGTTCAGCAGCACGCTCTTGGCGTCCCATCCGACGGCCCAAACGGGGTCATCGGCGTCCTGCACGCCGTGAAGGCCGCCCGGCCCGACGACGTCGGTGTACTTGTTGCGGTCGATCACGGTCCAGGCCTCCGGCTTGCCGGGATCGCCTTGCCCGGTCCACTCGACCAGGACGCCGCCGTGGCCATTGTTGGACGCGATCAGGCGGCCTTGGCCTGTGTAGGCGCCCTTGCCGTGATCCCCGGGCCAGAGGTCGCCGCCGCCGGCGTTGCGGTCGAGATGCAGCGTGGTGACCTGAAGCGTGTGCACGTCAACCTCGTACAGGCCCTCCTCCATCGTCACGAAGTACACCTTGTTGGCCGGATCGGTCAGGTGACGCGCGGTAGCGTTCATGCGGCCCGGCATGTCGGTAAAGGGAATCGTGCGGACGCGGCCGTGGGCGTCGATCAGGTGCGAGCCGATGATCAACTGGTTCGATTCGGGGTGGATCATGCGGTTGGCGGGGGTGCCGCCGACGCTCTCCGGGCGGACGGTCACGTTCAGGTCGCCATCCAACTGGTAGAGCCTGTCGTCGCTGCCGAACGGCATGTGGGCTGAGTAGGTCACGTACCACAGATCGCCCGCCCAAGGCACGACCGCACCGATGCCGCACTCGGTGTCCCGCCCGTTGCTGACGGCCAGGTGCGGATAAATCCCGCTGAAGCAGGGCCTTATGCCGATGGTCTTCGCGTCCTTGGTCTCCCCCGCCACGCCGATGGCAACGGCCCCTGTCGCTAGACAGACAATCGCCGCTTTCACTGGATTATCCCACCGCATACCCTTATCTCCCGCGTTTTGCATTCGTCATGGGGCAGCCCGCCATCTGTGCGGAATCACGCCGAGACCCCATCATAGCAGCACAGGCCCCTCATGCGTACCCTGTTGGGCGGGCGTTTCGGCCGTCCCGCGCCCGATGCGGGAGCCTGCGTCCCCGGTCCACGGCGCGGTCGTGCGCGTGTCAGGTCGCCCCGGAAGTGAAAGACCGGGCGTGTTATCGCAGGTCGTAGGCCCGGTTGTCGGGCGAGAGGAAGCCCGTGTCCTCCGTGATGTTGGCCTGCTCGGCCGGGTCGGTCTCGGTGTGGCGGTCCTGGATGGCGTCAACGTGCCCGTCGCAGTGGGCCACGTTGGTGCGTTGCAGGTGGCGATAGGCCTGGGTGCCGGCGCTGCGGCCGACGAACTGGTCGCCGGCGCTGGGCCACGGGGCCCGCATGAGCTTGTTGGCCCCGCCCGCGTAGCCGCCATCGCCGAACAGAGCACACCCGGCGGGTTGGAGCACTTCCCACACGCGGACCGGCTCGGTCCTCGTCTCGCCACTGCCGTGGCCGATGTAGCTGGTGTTGTAATTGTAGCCGGTGTAGGGGTCGGCCAGCCAGTTGGCCTGCCCATGGAAGGAGGGGCACTGCTGGACCTGTGCAATCGTCTCACCCTGCCAGAGCGTGCCGGGCATGGTCCGCACCTCGCCGGTGGAATGATCCTTGATCGTGGTGAAATCCCACGCCCGAAAGACCACCTGCTGCTCGCCGAACACGTAGTCGTAGGCCTTCGGGTAGCTTCCCCCGTTGTCCTCGACGTATACCTGGGCGGCCAGGGCGAGTTGCCGCAGGTTGCCGCGACAGACCACACCGCGGCCCTGTCGCCGGGCCCGGCTCAGCGAGGGCGTCAGCACGGCCGTCATCGTCGCCACGACCGCCACGACGACCAGCATCTCCACCAGCGAGAAGGCCCGCATCCGAGTCCGCATTACTCGCACTCCCACGTACAGGCCAGCCAGTTCGCCGCCAGCACCGCCACGTCACCGAGATCGACGCGGCAGTCCTCGTTCACGTCGCCCGGAGGGTACGGGTGCCGGTAGTCGCCGCAGGCAGTCACGTCGGCGACCGCGTCGATCTCGATTGTGACGTTGCTGCCGGGCACATCGTCGATCCGTACGTACTGAATCCAATCAAGCCCCAGGGTACCAATGTCAAAGCCGGTCCCCCCGGCGGCGCCGCCGTACAGGTCAATCGCATCGGCAACGGTCCGGCCCGCCAGATCGCCCGGGCCCAGGGCCGGATCGACCGGTCGGGTCGGGTTCAACGGCTCGGCCCACGTGCGGCGCGTCCGATCCCAGCGAAAACCGGCCGTCGGGGCGAAGCTATCGGCGAACGGTCCGGCCTCAAACGTATGCCAGTGCTCGCCGTCCTGGCTGACCGAGACGATGCCCGGCTCGGCAAAAAGCTGGCTGCCAATGACCACCTGCTCCGGGTCGCCGTTGGTCCACTCGCCCCCGCCACTGATGGCCTGGAACGCGTTACCGAAGACGATCAGGTCGATGCCGAAGGGGTTGTTCTTATCGTCAGCCACGGGGTGGCTGAATCGCAGGGTCAGGGAACCCTCGTTGCCGACGGTTACGACCTCGTGCGGTCGGTTGGCCGGGGCGACGGGGATGACGGGTACAAGCTGATGGATGGGGATCGTCCATCCATCGCCGGTCGACACGGCCGTGGGCGGTCCCAAGGCCGCGGTCGGGTCATCGTATAACCGGCCCGTCACCGCGTCCCGCGGGATGCCGCTTCCGGGGATGTACTCCACGACCTCCACGGCGAAGTCGTTGGGATCCCAATGGCCCGGCGTCAGGTCATCAGGGTTCCATGGCTGCGCCACGGCCGCTGCGGCAACCATAAGGATCATCGGCATCACACAGTCCATCTTCACATCACCCCCGGCCTGTGATCGTACGACGCCGTAGGCCTACAAGCCCGATGGCCAAGAGTGCCAACGTCGCCGGTTCGGGGATCGTGGCCCGGCCATAGACCCAGCCATCGAAATAGCCGTTGTAAAGGACGCGATCGGAGACGCCGAAGGCGGGGGAGACCCACTGGGCTGCGCCGTCCTGGACCCAGTAGTGCCACCAGTCCTCACCGCCGCCATAGCCTTGGTTGCTGTGCCCCTGATAGGCCAGGCCATCGACGAAGATGCCCCACCCCGAGTCTTCTGTCATCACAACGAGATCAGTCTGCCTCTCAACAGCCTCCAATAACTGCAAACCCGTCAGGCTTTGCTGATCGAACCGGACGGCGAACTCCGCACGGAAGCCGTCCTTCCACTCGATCAGCAGCCCGGCGGTATGCAGACCCTGTGTGTTCTCATCGAAGTCCACCTCGATGATCGAGGCGGCCGCCCCGGCGCAAACCAACCCGACCCACAACAGCACTACCGCAATTCTCTTCACGACTCACCTTCCTTTCCAATAAGCTCACCCGTTCGGACCGCCGCGGCCCGATGTTCTCAAGGTCGGCCGTCGCCCCCCGGTAGGCGGGATCAACGACCGACACGCAAGGACCCGCCACCCTGAAGGGGCGACGGTGGAAATGGCACAGCGGCGTCCGCGCGATAGTCGAATCCGGGCCCGCCATCTCCGCGAAAACGACGGGGCCCAACGGGCACAAAAAAACCGCCGCTTCCGCGAAGGAAGCGGCGGCCTGTAATGAGTTATCCTCATCGGCTCGGCGAGCGTGGCGTGCGGCCCGCGCTCGAGCCCGGCACCGGCGTTCCAATCGCGAGAACGTCCGCATGCAACGACCCCAGGCAGGTTTTCTGACTCGCATCCTGCCGATGGACCCCTTCCCGTTCTCTGCGAACAGTGGGACGCAATGTCCATCGGGTTTGCCGCAGGCCCAGCGGACCTGTCGGCAGCGGACGCTCACAGCGGCGCGACCGTCACGGAGTTTCACCGTGTTCCCGTTTGCCTATCCGGGGCGACGCCCCGGACCTGGACTCGATGCCTGTTTTCCAAAGAACCAACGCCGGTACTCTATCGCCGCCCCCGGTCGGCGTCAAGTGTCCCATTTGAAAAAGGCCTCGGCCTGGTGTTACGCGTCCCGCCGTCCGCATTGGAAGGCGTCACCAGACCATATTTCCGCTCGCAGGTATCTTCACAGACATCTGTGAATTCCGGCGGTCGCCCTCGACACCCACCGATGCAGGGCTTCCGCCAGGACAGGACGTGCAACGATTGCCGCCGGGTGCTATCGAGCCTCGAAATTCGGTCTTGCCCTTGTCGGCCTAAGGGTTTACGATGGATCTGGTTTACAAGAGGTCGGACGTTCCGAAGCGCAGCAAGATGTGCCTCTGTCGGGCGGTGCGTCAGGTGGCGCGTGCCGTTGGTTGAGGAGAACAGCTATGAGCAGCCGCGATTGCCACGTGGGATTCCTGGATGAGGCTCCGGCCGAAGTGGCATGGTCACGGTGTTCTTACATTCGACCGGTTGCACCCGGCGTGCGGTCCTGACTAAGCCAGGGCTCCAGATGAACTAATTGGCTAACACAGGCTGTAGAAAGGAGGGAACGACAGTGGAAGACACATCGGAATCCACGTCGGTCGAGTCGGAGCAGACGCCGCAGCGAGCGGCGCCCGTCGCCGGTCCGGACCCGCAGGAAAGCCGCTACCAGGCGGTGCGCGAGGCGATTGCCGCGCAACAGAACCCCCAGCGAAGCTGGCTCAAGAACGCGGGCATTCTGCTCGTCTCGTTGATCCTGTTCTTCCAGTTGGGCCTTCTGAAATGGGGTCTCAACGCCGTCGGGGCGATTCTGCTCGTGATCGTGGTCCACGAGGCGGGACACTGGCTGGCCATGAAGGCCTTCGGTTATCGCAACGTGCAGATGTTCTTCATTCCGCTGATAGGCGCCGCTGTCGCGGGTCGAGGACATCGGGTCGCGGCCTGGAAGGAGGCCGTTGTCTCCCTTTGCGGACCGCTGCCCGGCATCCTTGTCGGCTGTGTCCTGATGATCCTGCACATGTTCGTGCAGAATCCGGTCCTCCTGCGGCTGGGCGCCGTGTTCCTGGCGCTTAACCTGTTGAATCTTCTGCCGATTCGCCCGCTCGATGGGGGGCGTTTCGTCCATCAGGTCCTGTTCTCGCGGAACCGGTACGTTGAAATGGTCGCGAACATCCTCATGGCCGGCGTGCTCCTCCTGATTGGCGGTGCGCTGGGCAGTTGGCTTTTCGGTTTTCTTGGATTCCTTCAGATCATGAGTGTTCGCCAGAGTTTCAGGATGGCCACGGTGGCGGAGCACCTGAAAAAAGAGTGGTCCGGGTCCCGGTCGGGCGGGGAGGAGGCTCCTCCACAGGATTCGGCCCAAGGTGAGGATATTCCGGAAAACCTCTTGAGGCCGATCGTGGACTGGATCACCCATAACATGCCGGGGCCCATGAAGCCCAAGGCCATGGCCGATGTCGCGCTGCAGTTGTGGAATCGCATCGCCGTGCGTCCGCCGGGGATCGGCGCGACCGTACTTCTGCTGTGGGTGGCGGCGATGGGGTACGTGCTGCCGCTCGGCGCCTTTGTCACGGTCGGCGTCTGGCGGGCGCTCAACGACCCCGTGACCAAGCAGATCGTTGAGGAGAAGACGGATGACGGCACGGTGTTGTACAAGCAACAGGTGCGCTTCTGGGATACACTGCAAAGTGAAATAGAACTCAGCGATGACCAACGGCTTTACAGCGGACGACACGTTCGGTACTACCCCGATGGAACCCTGTATGAGCAGGGCCAATGGGCCGACGGCCTGCGGACAGGGCCGTGGGCACTCCACGATCCCAACGGGGTCATGACCGCACAGGTCTGGTATGAGGCGGGCCATCCGGTGCGGTGGAGGTATCGTGAGGGGGACGAGTGGGCCGAGCATCACTGGGAAGACCTTTCGGCCGGTTGGATGAAGTACTACGAGTGGCACAGGCAACACCCCAAAGGACCGGCTGCGGGGAAGGCCTCCGGCCTGCTCCACCCGCCGTCCGATCCGAATACCGCCCTGGAGGACATGCGGCGCTTATTGTTGGACTCGCTGACCACCCACAAGTAGATTGTCCTGGGCTTGTTACCGGCCGCCGTAACGGGTGATGTGTCTTGCCCGTGCCTCCTGTGCGGGTGATTCGTTGGTGCTTTCTCGGGCGTGGGGAGTCACCCGTCGGCGGGTCCGTTCGGGGAGCTGCCCGTCGCCAATTCTCTCGTCGGGCCCGTAAATGCTGGCAGGTGTGCGCCTTGCACGATTCAACGCGTCCCCATGCACCCCTCAGCGTCGTGTTGTATATCGCCGGGATCGTCCGGCTGCACGAGATTGACCTTCTTGGGTTTACGTAGGGAGACGGCTACGGGGATGGCGATGCCGAGACCTGCCAATACTGAGACTGTGCCGATACCCGCAAGGATGAGCACGTTAAGTGAATCCAGGCCGCATAGCGCGTAGGCGGCGGTCAGGGTCTGCTCGACACCCGCTAGAGCCGCACCGGATTGGTCCACCCTGACGGTCAATCGGCTCTGTTCGCCGGCGTATTGCGGTATCCTGTCAACGAAGGCGAAATAGAGAGACCCCTGTGTGACATCCCGCCCTGTCGGACACAAGAAATCTTCTTCTGAGAAGCCGAACCTGTGGATCACTTTGCCGTCGGGCATGTTGACAATGACTTCGCCGCGCAGACCCGCCAGCAACTGATCGGGCTGGCGGTTGGACAATGTCCCTGCAGGGATTCTTACCCGCAGAGCCAGGCCGTGAAAATACTCCTTCACCGGTGGCATCTCCTGGCTGTATTCGCCCGGTCGCGACAGGTCAATGGGCATTTCGATCAAGGGGCGTTCCATTTCTTTGACGGCCGCACGGAGTTGGATGGCGCTTCTGATGCATATTCCACCGAAGGCAAAAAGTCCCGCGGCCGCCAGTGCCAACACCACCTTCACCATCGTTCGCACCATATCGAGCCACCTTTCCTCACAGGCCGCTCCCCGTCCACCCAGAGATATAGGCCTACAGAGGCTATAGTATATCTGGCTGTATGCGACCGTGCAACCCCGCCTTATAGAGTGATCTTGGATCTTGCGGGCCGTGCGGGTGGAAATCGCGGCTGGGACCTGAAAGGCAGACGAGAGGGCCTTAGCCTGTGAGATACGGCGTGGGTGTTTTAGGCGGAAGTATGCGTTGAACGGGCGGGGTGGATTCGCGTAGAATGATTATCCGTCGGAAGGGTGTGGTTTTTTGAAAGGAGCCATGATGCCAGATATGAGCGATTCGGGGATGACGCGTCGGGATATGGTGGCCGGGCTGGCCACAGCGGCGGCGGGGGTGACGGCCGTCACGCACCTGGCCACACCGGCGCGGGCCCAGGGCGAGCGCGGCGTGAAGAAGGGGCGGATCGAGCAATCGGTGTGCCAATGGTGCTATGGCGGGGTCCCGTTTGAGGAATTGGCCGCCCATGCGGCCCGGATCGGGTTGGCCGGCTTCGATCTGGCCGGGCCCGATCAATGGCCCGCGCTGAAGAAACACGGCCTGATCTGCACGATGACGCCCACGCATGGGATCGGCAAGGGCCTGAACCGTAAGGAGAACCACGAGGAGTGTCTGGCGGCCATCCGCCGGGCCATCGAGGCGACCAGCGAATGGGGCTATCGCAACGTGATCTGCTTTTCGGGCAATCGGGCGGGCATGGACGACGACGAGGGCCTCAAGAACTGTGCGATCGCCCTCAAGCAGGTCGTGGGCCTGGCCGAGCAGAAGAAGGTCACGATCTGCATGGAGCTGCTGAACAGCAAGCGCAACCACAAGGATTACATGTGCGACCGCACGCACTGGGGCGTGGAGCTGTGCAAGCGGGTCGGCTCGCCGCGGTTCAAGCTGCTGTACGATATCTACCACATGCAGGTGCAGGAGGGCGATGTCATCGCGACGATCCGCGAGTCGGCCGAGTACATCGGCCATTACCATACGGCGGGCGTGCCCGGCCGCAACGAGTTCGACGATACGCAGGAGTTGTACTACCCGGCGATCTGTCGGGCGATCATCGAGACGGGCTTTGATGGCTACATGGGCCAGGAGTTCATCCCGCGTAAGAAGGACAAGCTGGCCTCGCTGACCGAGGCGGTGGAGATTTGCGACGTCTAGCAGTCTGTTGAAAAATGTACAGGCCACAAAAAGGGGTCTTTCTTGTCATTCCCGCCCGCCTGCGGCGCGTTTCCACTCCGGCGGGAATCCACGCTTTGCGTGCAGAGAACACAGCACACGTCGAGCGTGGACCCCGGATCAAAGCCTGCCCCGGACTCGATCCGGGGTCCAGGGTGACAGTTTTTCAACGGCCTGCTAGCCGGATGAGGCCGGCGGCAATGCAGTATGACACGCCCCTTGGGCCCGGCGAGCGGCTCGGGACAAGGGGCGTTTCGTTGCGCCGCGGGCGGAGCCGTGACCGAGAGGCAAAGGAAAGGATGAGCGGATGATCCAGGGACGTGGATGCTGCTGGAGGTGGTGGTTCGTGGTGTTGGCTGCGGCGCTGGGGGTAGGGGCGTGTCGCAAGGCCCCGGATGCAGGCGGCGGCGGTACAGGAAGCACCCTTCAGGTGGTGGTCACTGATCCGCTCGCCGCGGGCACACAGGCCGGCTCCGGTCAGCGAGATTATGCACAATTGGGAGCGTTCCTGGAGCAGCGGTTGGGCCGGCCGATTATGCTCTCGTTTGTTTCCGATCTGGCCACGGTCCGGCAACAGGTCGAGACGCCCCTGGATGTGGTCATCGGACAGTATTCCACCGTCCAACACCAGACGGCCCAGGCGAGTCTTCGCGTGCGGCCGGTTGCGATGCTGACGGATCGGGAGGGGCAGACGACGCAACGCGGGTTGTTCGTGGTGCGATCCGATGATCCGGCACAGAAACTGGCGGATTTGCAGGACCGCAAGATCCTGCTGGGACCATCGTATGCCGAGGAGCGACACGCTGCGGCGCTGCGGGCACTGTCCAATGAGTGGGTTTTCATCTCGAGTGATGACGTGACGACGGCCGAGACGTGCGGCGAGGCGGCCTTGGCCCTTCTGGAGGGCAAGACCGATGCCACGGTCCTCAGCAGCTACTGCCTGCCTTTGCTGGAGGGTGGCGGCGCGATCAAGAAGGGCAGCCTGCGCGTGATCGGGCACACCGAGCCGGTAGCGTTCATCACGGTGTTCGCCACATCGCGGCTGGATGCCGTGGCCCGGGAGCGGCTTGTGGCGGCACTGGTCGACGCCGGGCAGGATCCCGCGCTGGCCCAGGCACTTGGGACGGGCTCGGGCTTCGTATGCCTGAGCGACCCGGCGGCCTCGATTCGCGTGGCCTGGACCGACTGGCGGGGCCCGTGGCGGGATGCGGTCAGTGATTACGTGCCCGACGCGTTGCCCGAGCTACCCCGTTACCGCTGGAAAGTGCCGCTGACCGGGCCCGGTCGGTCGGGTTTGGCGGCAACGGAGCAGCTATTAATCGTGGCCGACAAGGACGCGGAGGGGAAAAACGACATCTGGCGTGGTATCTCAACGGATTCCGGCGAGGAGATCTGGACGCTGAGCTACGCGGCGCAGGGGGAGCTGGAGGGTATCAACGGCCCACGGGCGAACCCCGTCATCGTGGGTGACCAGGCGTATCTGCTGAGTGCGTTCGGCGATCTGTACTGTGTGAGCACCCGTAACGGGAGGGAGGCCTGGAAGCGAAACGTCATCCGCGATTTCGGGGCCGCGGTGCCCGCCGGCGGGGTGTGCGCGACACCGCTGGTCGTGGGCGATAAGATCATCGTCAATCCCGGCGGTGTGCGGCCGGAAGGGCAGGACACCGTGCCGGAGGGGGTCGAAACGTACGCGTCCATCGTGGCGTTGGACCGGCATACGGGAAAGACCCTGTGGGCCACGCCGGGAGGACCCGCGGCGCACGCATCGTTCATTGTCGGGACGTTCGGCGGCAGGCGGCAGATCGTGGGGCATGATGCCGACTCACTGGGCGGCTGGGACATCGACACGGGCGAGCGTCTCTGGCGGCTCCTCCCGCCCCAAGGGGGGGGTGTGAAGGGGACGACGCCGATCGACGCAGGCGGTCGGCTGTTGGTGGCCACGCAAAACAACGGTACGGGGTTGTATGCGTTCGCCGCCGAGGGCACGATCAAGCCGCAGCCCATCGCGGTCAACCCGGACCTGTCGCCCGACGGGCCCACGCCGGTCCTATACGGCGGCCGCGTCTTCGGGGCGTCGGGCGGGCGGCTGTATTGCCTGGACGCCGATACGCTCGCGACACGGTGGACGTGGGAGGACGAGGTCTTTGAGGACTATGTCTCGCTCATCGCAGGAAGCGGCCGGCTGCTGATCACCACGGCCACCGGGGAGATGATCCTGATGGAGACCGCGGCCGACGAGCCCGCGGTGCTCTCGCGGATCGCGCTGTTTGGACTCGAACCGATGGAGGTCCTCTCGCACCCGGCGCTGCTGCGCGGGCGAGTCCTGGTGCGAGGGGCCCGGTCGCTGATGTGCCTGGTGCCGGACCCGAGCCGGCCGGCGGTTACCGATGCCACGCAGGAGATCACCCTGTTCGATGGCAAGACCATGGGACACTGGGCCGAGGCGCCTTTCCTGGGACGCAGCGAAGTGCGTATCGAGGATGGTGCGATCGTGATGGAAAAGGGGCACGATATGACCGGGGTCACGTGGACCGGCCCGCTGTTCCGCGAGAACTATGAGATCACGCTGCAGGGCATGCGGGTGGCGGGGGAGGATTTCTTCTGCGGTTTGACGTTCCCCGTGGGCCGCCAGGTGTGCAGCCTGATCTGCGGCGGCTGGGGCGGCACGGTGGTGGGCATCAGTTGCATCAATTACTACGACGCGGCGAACAACGAGACGGGCACCAGCTACAGCTTCAAGACGGGCCAGTGGCATGATATTCGCGTGCGCGTCACCTCCGGTCGGATTCGGGCGTGGATCGACGGCGAGGAGCTGGTCAACTGTCGCATCGCGGATCGGCATCTGAGCGTACGGTTCGAGATGGAGCCGTCCCGCCCGCTGGGGATGGCCACGTGGCAGACCACCGGGGCCGTGCGGAACCTGGTGTGGAAGCGTATCGTGCCCGGCCCGGAGGACGAGGCCGAGGACCAAATGGAGGGGGTGTACTGGTGAAAGTGACGTTCCTTGTAAGTGTGTTGCTGTGGTCGGCGGCCCCATCACCCTATCCGCCCACGAGCCGATATGAGCGCCGGCAAATCGAGGGCTGGACCGTGTTGGTCAACCGGGAGCTCCTGGATGAACATGGCGCGCTGGCCGAGCGGGTGTTACGGCATCTGCAGAATCACCTGTACCGCATCACGTTCGTGGTGCCCGAATCCGCCCTGGAGCGATTGCGACAGGTGCCCATCTGGGTGGAGTACCGGAATCGCCCGGAGCGGCACCCGTGCATGTGCTACCACCCCAGCGCCGCCTGGCTCAAGGCCAACGGTTTCAACCCGGAGAAAGCCGGCTCGGTGGAACTGGCCGGGGCGGAGAACTTTCTGACATGGACACACGACCAGCCGTGGATGGTGTTCCATGAACTGGCCCATGCCTACCATCATCAGGTGCTCGGTCACGGCCATCCGGTGATCCGCAAGGCGTATGAACAGGCCAAGGCCGGCGGTACGTATGACAAGGTGCTGCACATCAACGGCTCGACGCCTCGTCACTACGCGATGAACAACGACCAGGAGTACTTCGCCGAGACCGCCGAGGCCTACTTCGGCACGAACGATTTCTACCCGTTTACACGGGCCGAACTCAAGCAGCACGACCCCGAGGCGTATCGCATGCACGAGCGGCTGTGGACCGAGCCGTTTGCCCCGAGCAGGGGGGCACAAGCCGATGCCGCGACGCCAAGCCGTTAGCAGCCTGTTGAAAAAGTGTCACCCCGGACCCCGGATCGAGTCCGGGGCAGGCTTTGATCCGGGGTCCACGCTCAACGTGAGGTGTGCTCTCTGCACGCAAAGCGTGGATTCCCGCTTTCGCGGGAATGACAAAAAGGGCCCGTTGCTGTGGACCTTACATTTTTCAACGGACTGTTAGGGGGCCAGAGGCGCCAGGACCTGCCGCGCGGCGGCAGCGCCTTGGCGATGGGCCTCCAGGGGGGTCATCGTCTTGGGCGTTTTGGCCTCGATGGCCTGTTCCAGGACCAGATGCGGCTTGACGTTCATCCGGGCCAGGATCGCCACGAGCTCGGCGTAGTCGATGTCGCCTTGGGCGTCGAAGGCCTCCTGCCAGATGCCACCCCGCGATTGCCGCAGGTGCAGTTCGCTGATGCGGCGGCCATAGAGCCGGGTGATATCGAAAACGGCCACCTCCGAATCCCCCGCCCCGCGATAGACCCAGTGGGCATCCAGGCACAGCGTGACCCGCTGGGGGTCGGTGCCGACCATCATGTGATGCAACTCCCGGGCGGCGTGCTCGAGTTCGGCACCGTGGAAGTGATACGCCAGGGTCAGTCCGCGATCTTTCAAGGCCCCCCCGAGACGCTCCATGGCCTTGGCCTGGGTGCGGAGCTGCGTATCGTTCTTGGCCTCCGGCCCGCCCCAGCGGATGGGGTTGGGATTGGTGACGATGATCCGCGTGCCGGCGGCCTTGGCCTTCTGGGCCAGGGCCGCGATGCGGGCGATGGATTCCTCGGCGGCGTCCGGCTCGTGGAGTGTGCTGTTGACGTAGAACGACCGCATCTCCAGGCCATGGTTTTTCAGCAGCGGCACAAGTCGGTCGATGTCCGCCGGGGTGTTGATGATCGGCTCGAAGCCGTCGAGCCCCGCTGCGGCGACCTGACCCAGCCCGGCGTCGAGGTCGGCGTTGAAATCCTTGCCCTCGCGCTGATAGAACGTCAGCCACGGGTACACGTTGCCCGTCAGGTGCAGCCGCGCGGCCGCGCGCGCCCGCGGTTGGCCCAGGTCAAGGGCCGTGATCGCCGCCGCCGTCGCCATCGCCGACCCAACAAATCGTCGCCTGGAAAATCTGTGCTTCTTCATAACACCTCTCCTTCAACATGGTCGGTGTATTCAGCCGCGCCTATTATGGCGTCTGCGGCTCCTGTCCGCAAGGGCCGTTGTTATGGCGACCGGACCGATGGCGCCGACGCCGCCGGTCCTTCTGCTTTCGGATTCGAGCACCGTGGCGGGTACGAGGGCTGTCCTGGCCTGGTTGCTTGTCCTCCAGCAGTTCGCACATGCGCCGCCGCGCGTAGAACCGGTTCAGCGTCTGTGTGCGAGCCCTTTGCATCTTGACCGTCAAGCCGGTCGGGCGGTGCACGAGGAGGACGCACGTGGCGGTCTTGTTAACCTTTTGCCCACCCGGCCCCGATGCCCGCACGAACGTCTCCTGCAGGTCCTCTTCGTTCAGGCCACACGTACGCATCCGCTCAAGCAGCTCGTGGGCTTTGCGTTCGGTAACGCCGAAGGAGAGCATGGCCGGCCTCAGGGGGCGATCACGACGGTTTCCGACGGCTCGCGCAGCGGGGCGGCATACAGGGGGAAATCCACGGCCAAACCGTTGTCCGCGAATGCGGTCTGTGCGGCTTCCAGGGCCAGGGAGGCGCGGTTCCGCTGCGGGCTGATGTGCCCGAGCATGACGCCGCCGAACGGTCGTCGGCTGCACTGGCGGGCCTGACACAAAAGCCGCCCCGTATCCGGATTCGGCGAGTGAAAGCGGCTGTTGGGGTTGTAGTAAAGCTCCAGCAGCTCCAGGTCGTGGTTGGACTCCACAAAGACGAAATCGGCGTCGCGCAGCCGGTCGACCAGGGTGTCCCATCGGCAGAAGTCCGTCAGTGTTACCACGCGGTAACGGCGGCGGCCCACCTGGCACTGAAACGCAAACCCGAACGTGGGAAACCAGGGATGGTGCTCCAGTTCGATGGGCTGGATCGTGAAATCCCCGACGATAAAGGGCTCGTGTTCGAATGTCCGCAAGTCCAGGCCGTCAAACCCGCGGCCATTGAAGTGGCGCTCGGTCAGCAGGTCGCGGCTGCCGGCGTGCACGTAGACGGGGACGGCCAGTTGTTCGAGCACGCGAAGCGGGTAGTGGCTCACGTGGTCCGTGTGGGCGTGGCTCAGCAGGACGGCGCGATCGCGGTCGGGCTCGGACAGGTACGGCCCCAGGGCCGCGCGGCAGCGCTTCATGCTGCCGAAGCCGCAGTCGACCACGATGCAGGTCGTCTCCGTCCACAGCACAAGGCTGTTGCCCCCGCTGCTGCTGCACAGGCTCTTGAAGTACAATCCCATGATTCACCGTGCGGCATTCTGCACCGGGCCGCGTTTCTTGTCAAACCCCACGTCCACATATCCGACGATTCCGGAAGACAGCGAAACATCATGAGCACCGGTGTCGCCCGGTATCCGCAGCCCATCCCATGAAAGTGTCGGCCACGTGAGAGGGATGGGATCGAGCGTTCCTTTTATCGGACGACTTCCGGCAGGTCGTCCAAGGGCGCGGATTTCTGCCATAAGGTAAGCCATTTGACCGATAAGACCATAAGGCAAGACGGTCAGGGAAGATACGACGGGAGCACCAGGGATGGGGCCTTCGGCGACAGGGTTCACCAGATTGGCTTCGGCCCGCCAGGGCGGCGGCACTCTTGCGCCCGTGCGCCGTCGCGGAGGTGAGCGGCGAATTCAAGCCGACCCGTTACAACGGACAGAGGCGAAAAGCGACATACCGGTGGAGGCCTGGCTCGCGCCGGCCGGATATGTGGCGGTCGGCAGGGATGGCGCGATCCGCCAGATCAGCCAGACCGCAGCGCAGTTGCTGGGCCGGCGGGGGTCGGACCTGCTGGGCGTTCCTCTGGCATCATGCGTCCAGCCGCGTGACCGGACGGTGTTGCAGGACCACCTCCAGCGCGTCGTGGCAGGCCAGGCGGACACCGTGCAATTGACGTTTCTGCGGCAGGGGGGCAAGCCCTTTCTCGCCCGGCTGCGCTCCCAGCCGCTGTCGGATGCGGCCGGGCCGGACGGGTATTGCCTGTGCACGGTGATCGATCTCGTGGGTGGAAGGGCCGCGCAGGCACGATGGCACGAGTGCCGGCGGCAGTTGCGGCAGATCGAAAGCCGGATTGCGGAGTTGCAGACGGTTCCCGCGCACGAAGGAAAGGATGGCCTGTCCGGACGGGCGTTGACGGACCTGAATGCCCAGCGGACGGAATTGCAGTGTGAGCTTCGTGAAATCGAGTTGAAGCTGAGTCTGGCCGCCGAAAGGCAGGACAAGGAACTGGCGGCCCTAAAGGACAGACTGCATCGGCCCGCGGACCGGGAGGGGGCGGCGTCAATCCCGATAAAGCCGTGCCAAGCCGTGCCCCGGCGACAGGCCCACGCAGGGACGCCGCCCGGTGCCCCAGGAGCATCGGAGTCCGTTTCCAGCAAGGAACCCCTGCGTCGCCGCATTCAGGACTACGGACAGTTGCTCAGGTCGTTGCGGGCCCATCTGGCCGAGCACCAGCGGGCTCGGAAAAGCCTTGAGATCCAGCGGGATGAACTTACGCATCGCTTGACGCAATGGATGAATCGATTCGAGCAGGACCGGGTTCGATTCGCCCGTGAGATCGGTCGACACAAGCAGATTCAACAGCAGTTGGTCACGCAGCGGGAGGCGCTTCGGATCGAGCTGGCCGCCGCACATCGCCGCGTCGAGGAACTGCGCGAAGAGCTCCGTCGTCAACATCACGATGAAACGTACCTGCGCCGGCTCGAGCAGGAGATCGCCCGGCTGCAAGAACAACTGGCCGCGGCCTCGGCGCGATCCGATGCGTCCGTCGATGGGGCCGCCGCTGCCCACCTGCAGGAGGTACTGGCGGAGCGGACGGAGGACCTGGAGACCCTGATCGCGGTTGTGGCGACGTCGCTGCACGGGCCCGTGGCGGAGCTGGCCCGGCGCATCGACGAATTGGAGGCGATCTGTCATCGCCAGGCATTGCACAACGCCAAGACCGTTCTCAAACCGGTGTACGATCAACTCGTCCTGATCGGCGAGGTCGTCGAGGCCCTGCGGCAACTGGGCGACGTCCGTATCGAGGAGGCCGACGAGCTCAATGTGAACCTCATTGTGGCCGATATTCTGGCCGAGAACCCCCTCTGGCGAAAGAGCGGTGTGGCCTTTCAGGTCGAGTCCATGCCGCCTTGCGCGGGCGATGCGCTGCAGGTCAAGCGGGTCTTCGAGACCCTGCTGGACAACGCCGTGAAGTTCCGCCGCGGGACCCGGGACGCGTTCGTACGGATCGGGGGTCGTTGTGACGGCGAGTTTACCGTCTACTGCATCGAGGATAACGGTCGAGGGATGGCCGCCGCCGACGTGGACCGGACCTTCGGCATGTTTACGCAACTGGACCCCGCGGGCACGCCGGGCTGCGGCGTCGGCCTGGCCGTCGCCAAACGGATCATTGAGTCACACCAGGGACGGATCACCGTTGAAACACAGCCCGGTATCGGCTCAAAGTTCTTCCTGCACCTGCCGCGGCGGCCGGAAATCCTGACATCGACCACCCGGCGGGCCCGCTAGCAGCCTGTTGAAAAAGTGTCACCCTAGGAGTGTGTCGGAGAACCTATGCTCGAAAATCATAAGTCCTTGCTGTTAAGCAACTTAGCGGATTTGGGGCCA
>Ga0209163_1000690_pt1 | contig 53559 bp, 39 predicted proteins | sample MTBAKSrepl2MetaG_FD_187457 | JGI IMG/M metagenome (GOLD analysis project Ga0209163, IMG submission 187457) | Enrichment culture microbial communities om Arthur Kill intertidal strait, New Jersey, USA, that are MTBE-degrading - MTBE-AKS2 (Arthur... | ecosystem: Environmental > Aquatic > Marine >...
ACGCACAACCGATACTTCCCTTACTTGGAGGTCGTAATGATGGCGGTGGAAAGCCTGTTTGAAACTTGGCGGCAGGGGAACGGCGCGTTACGTAGATTATGCGCAATTGTTTAAGGCGTCGTGTATAGCTGGTGAAAGTGCTCACTTATCTCACGGGCTAAAGTCGACGGCTCAAGTAGGGCTTTGTGCTCTTTACATATTAAGGCATATATTTAAGGAACGTTTTGATATAATTGGTGTTACACGGAAAATGGATCAATATCGAACTATTTTATGATGGAGAGCGCTCTGGTGCACCCCATCCCGGCCAACGAGTTTGTTGGGTTTCGCTTCGCTCTACGCCAACCTACATTACTGAACGGTGACGTTTTTCGCCTTTCTCAGCCTACCCGACGGAAGTGGATTCCTGCTTTCGCAGGAATGACGCATAGTTAGCAACGTCATTCCCGCGCAAGCGGGAATCCAGGCCGCCAATAATCAATAGATTGTCTCTGTCTCCTCTAACGCGGGCAGGAGATTAACAGTTACGTCGTTTCATTAGGCCGGAAGCCGTTGAAGCATTTAAGGCAGAGGTCTTCCTGGGGCAGCCCCAGGGCCTGGACAAAGGCCTCGAGGCTATTGTATTTGACCGAATCGGCCCCGATCTGTTCGGCCACCCATTTCTCCAAAGCCCGCAGTTGTTCCATGGTGGTGATGTCTCCCCGGCCCAAGTATTTCCGGGCCATCAGTTCTTCATAGCTTCGGGTCGAAATGCCGAAGTCGCAAGGGTACATCAGGGGCGGACAGGCGATGCGGACGTGGACTTCCTTGGCCCCGGCCTTTTTCAGGTCCAGGACCTTGTAAAGGATTTGGGTCCCGCGGACAATGGAGTCGTCGCACAGGACGATGCGCCGGTTTTTTATGGCCGGATGGAGGACGGAGAGCTTGCGCTTGGCCATTTTTTCCCGAGCGACCTGGGTGGACAGGGTGTAACTGCGGTCGGCGTAACGATTGTAAAGAAAGACGTCCTGGTAAGCCAGATGTGACCTCATGTGATAGCCGATGGCGTGACCGATCCCGGACATGGGCACGGGCGCGACCAGGTCGGCCTTCAGCCCGCCTTCCTCCTCGTCCCGCCGGGCCAGACTGGACCCCAGGTTGTTCCTGGCCGCCTGAACATAGACTCCTTCCATGATCGAATCGATGCTGGCCGTGTAGGCCCACTCGAAGGCGCAGTGAGCCCGCCGGGGGGAAGGCAGTTGGGCCAGGGTGGTGAAGCCCTGGTCGTTGATCAGAACGATCTCTCCGGGCCGGACATCCCTGACCAGGTCCAGGTCCAGGTTCTGCAAGGCCCGCGACTCCGAGCTGACCGCCCAGGCCCCGTCGCCCCGGCCCAGGATCAAGGGACGAAAGCCGTAAACGTCCCGGGCCGCATAGATGCCCTGACCGGTCAGGACGACCAGGGAATAGGCCCCTTTGATCCTGGCGGCCACCTCGGTCAGGCCGGCCGCCAGGTCCCCGGCCTCGAGGATCATCTTGGCCATGATCTCGATATCGTATCTTTGGGCGAAAGCCTGGCCCCGCCCCATCATCTCCCGGATCAGTTCCTCGGCGTTGATGATGTTGCCGCTGAAGGCCGCCGCGATACTGCCTAGACTGGATTCCCATCTGACCGGTTGCCGCTCATCCAGGCTAACATGACCGATGCCCCAGTTCCCACTCAGGTAGTCCAGGTTCTGGTCGGAAAAGGCGCTGACCTTGCCGTAGTGGGTGACCAGCCGAATATAGCCGTCAAAAGTGGCCAGGCCGCAATATTCCTGGCCCCGGTGCTGGAGGAAATCCAGTCCCTGGACAATCTCCGCGGCGCACGGCGTGCTTTGATACAAACCGAAGATGCCGCAGTTGTCCCTGACGGATTTTTCAAATCCGACATAAAGACCTCGACTTTGACCGCCGTGGATCGGTCTATTTGATATCCGCATGATAGCTTTGCAATGACTTGACATTGCCGTGTCCTTGACGGTAAGCCGCGATGCCCCTGGCGGCGGCCAGGGCCCCGGCCAGGGTGGTGATGTAGGGGATTTTGTATTGGATGGCGGCCTTGCGGATGTATGAATCGTCGTGTTTGCTTAGCTTGCCGCTGGGCGTATTGATGATCAGGTTGATCTCGTTGTTCTTGATGCCGTCCAGAATATTGGGCCGGCCTTCGTGGAGCTTGAGGATGGGCTCGGAAGGTATGCCCTGTTCGTTGAAGAAGGAACGGGTGCCGTTGGTGGCCTTGATTTTAAAACCGAGTTGATGAAATTGACGCCCGGCTTCCAGCACGGCCGGCCGATCTTTTTCAGAGACGGTGATCAGGACCGTTCCTTCGGCCGGCAGTTGCTGTTTGGCCGCTTCCTCGGCTTTATAAAAAGCCAGGCCGAAAGAATCGGCCAGGCCCAGGACTTCGCCGGTTGATCGCATCTCCGGGCCCAGAATCGGGTCGACTTCAGGAAACATGTCAAAGGGAAAGACCGCCTCCTTGAGGCCGAAATGGGGAATGACCCTCGGTTTGATATCCAGGTCGGTCAATTTTTTGCCCAGCATGAGTTGGGTGGCCAGGCGGGCCATGGCCACGTTGCAAACCTTGGAGACCAGGGGCACCGTCCGCGAGGCCCGGGGGTTGGCTTCCAGCACATAGACCGTATCCTGAGCGATGGCGTACTGGATGTTCATCAGGCCGACCACGTGGAGTTCGATGGCGATCCTGCGGGTGTAGTCGTAAATGGTCTCGAGATGTTTGGGGGGAATGCTGATCGGCGGGATGACACAGGCCGAGTCGCCGGAATGAATGCCGGCCAGCTCGATATGTTCCATGACCGCCGGGACAAAGGCGTCGGTCCCGTCGGCGACGGCGTCCGCTTCCACTTCGATGGCGTTTTCCAGGAATTTGTCGATCAGAATCGGGCGCTCCGGACTGACCTCAACGGCCGCCGCCACGTACCGCCGGAGCATGTCTTCGTCATGAACCACTTCCATGGCCCGGCCGCCCAGGACGTAGGAGGGCCGGACCATGAGAGGGTAGCCGATTCTGTGGGCCGCGGCCAGGGCCTCATCCAGGTTGGCGGCCATGTCCGATTCGGGTTGAGGGATACCCAGTTTGCGCATCATCTGCCGGAAGCGGTCGCGGTCTTCGGCCAGGTCGATCACGTCCGGCGAAGTGCCGACGATCTTGACCCCGGCCCCGGCCAGCTCGGCGGCGATGTTCAAAGGCGTCTGTCCGCCGAACTGGACAATGACCCCTTCGGGTTTTTCCTTTTCGTAAATACTCAGGACGTCCTCGACGGTCAGGGGTTCGAAATAGAGCTTGTCCGAGGTGTCGTAATCGGTGGACACGGTTTCCGGGTTGCAGTTGACCATGATCGATTCGAAGCCTTCGTCCCGGAGGGCGAAAGCGGCATGGACGCAGCAGTAATCGAACTCAATGCCCTGCCCGATCCGGTTGGGTCCGCCGCCCAGGACCATGATCTTCCGGCGGCCGCTGGTTTTAACCTGGTCCGGGGCGTTGTAGGTCGAGTAGTAATAAGCCGCGTTCTCCACGCCGCTGACCGGAACCGCGTCCCAGGCCTGAACCAGATTGATGGCCGTCCGACCGTCTCGGATCGTCTTTTCCGGGACCTGAAGGAGTTGGGCCAGGTACTTGTCGGAAAAGCCGTCTTTCTTGGCCTGGGCCAGCAAGGCCTCGGGAAGCTCCCGGCCCCGGAATCCGAGGATTTCCTCCTCCAGGTCGACCAGTTCCTTCATCTGTTGGATGAACCAGGGCTTGATATGGGTTTTTTCATAGAGGAGATTGATGTCGGCCCCTTGACGCAGGGCCTCGTACATGATGAACTGCCGCTCGCTGCCGGGCTCGGCCAGGAGGTCTAGGAGTTCGGGCAAGGTTTTTTGGTGGAAATTTTTAGCGAAGCCCAGGCCGAACCGGTTTATTTCCAGGGAACGGATGGACTTCTGGAGGGCCTCCTTATAGGTCTTGCCGATGCTCATGACCTCGCCCACGGCCCGCATCTGGGTGCCCAGCCGATCCTGGACCCCTTCAAATTTCTCGAAGGCCCACCGGGCGAACTTGACCACCACGTAGTCGCCCCAAGGGGTGTACTTGTCCAGGGTCCCTTCCCGCCAGTAGGGTATTTCGTCCAAGGTCAGCCCCCCGGCCAGCATGGCCGAGATCAGGGCGATGGGGAAACCGGTGGCTTTCGAGGCCAGGGCCGAGGACCTCGAAGTCCGGGGGTTGATCTCGATGACCACCACCCGGCCGGTCTTGGGATCATGGGCGAACTGAATGTTGGTCCCGCCGATGACCTTGATGGCCTCGACGATGTCATAGGAGTGCTTTTGCAGACGTTTTTGCAGCTCGGGGTCGATGGTCAGCATGGGCGCCGTGCAGAAGGAATCCCCGGTGTGAATGCCCATGGCGTCCACGTTTTCGATGAAGCAGACGGTGATCATCCGGTTCTTGGCGTCGCGGACCACTTCGAGTTCCAATTCTTCCCAGCCCAGCACCGATTCCTCCACCAGAATCTGGTGGACCAGGCTGGCCGAAAGACCGCGGGCGGCCACTACTCGTAACTCTTCAATGTTGTAGACCAGTCCGCCGCCGGTGCCGCCCAAGGTATAGGCCGGCCGGATGACCACCGGGTAGCCCAGGTCCTCGGCGATGCGTTCGGCTTCCTCGACGCTGAAGGCCGGGTTGCTTTTAGGCATTTCGATGCCTAACCGGTTCATGGTCTCCTTGAAGGCGATCCGGTCTTCGCCCCGCTCGATGGCGTCTATTTCCACCCCGATCATTTTGACCCCGTATTGATCCAAGACGCCGGACCGGGCCAGTTCCGAGGAAAGATTCAGCCCGGACTGTCCGCCCAGGTTGGGCAGAATGGCGTCGGGCCGTTCCTTTTTGACGATTTCACTCATGGTTTTCAAGTTCAACGGTTCGATATAGGTGATGTCGGCCATGCCCGGATCGGTCATGATCGTGGCCGGGTTGGAATTGACCAGCACGATCTCGTAACCGAGTTTACGCAGGGCCTTGCAGGCCTGGGTGCCGGAATAGTCGAATTCGCAGGCTTGGCCGATGACGATCGGACCGGAGCCGATGATCATGACTTTTTTAATGTCTCCTCGTTTCGGCATAGACGCTCCATTAAGCAAAACTAAGAATTAGATCATAAAGGTTAAGTAATACTTGCAGCCGATTTGGGAAATATAGGAAGCAGGCTTGGTTGTCAAGGTGAAATGAAGTGCGCCTGTAATCATAAAATAAACGGGGGCTTTTTCCATTTCTTTCCGTCTGGCCGACAGAACTGGACCCCTGCTTGCGCAGGGGTGACGGGTGGAGCTTCGGGTCAGGTGAAAAAGACGGTTTCAGTGTCCACTTTCAGATAAATGGCGCATAGTTACCAATGACATTCCCACGCAAGCGTGAATCCAGGCCGCCAATAACCAGCGGGTAACGGGCGGCTCCGGCCGTTTTGGAAGCAAAAGGCTGGCGGCGGGGTTCAAGGAATGGTATGGGTTATAAGCAGTGTAAAGGAGACTTGAAATATGACCGGACAGCCGGACCGTGAAAAAAATATGGATAAGACCAGAGAAGACACGGGCAATACGCGTCAGAGGATTCTGGTTTTTCAGCAGAACGGAAGTGGAGAGAAAAAGATCAAGGGTATCAATGAGTTTGGGGCAGGAGAATTCGATCTGGAAGTTATCTCCATCGACCAACCGCTGCCGACGATCATCGACGAAACCGGTGAGTATTTACCTAAGGAAATCGAGGCCGATTTGGTCCTGGATTACCTGAAACATCCGGACCTGTCTCACGATTTGGCTTTGATGTGCCAGGAAAGAAATATACCCCTGGTGGCCTCCGGGAAAAAAATCAGGGTCAGATGGGCCTTGACGCCCCCGACCTGTTGCGGTCTGGCCCGGCAGGCCGGTCTGGGCCGGTATGGAGAGAGGTTCGGTGCCCCCGAATTTGAAGTCGAGGTGGAAGACGGGAAGATAGCCGGGGTCAAGGTCGTGCGGGGCGCCCCTTGCGGGGCGAGCTGGCCGGCGGTCCAACGTCTGATCGGGCTGCCGGTCGAGGAAGCCGCGGTCCGCCTGGGACTGGAAACCCAGTATTTTTGCGTGGCCGATCCCTCGGGCTGGGACCCTCTTTTCGGCAAGAGCCCGGTCCATTTCGCCGGCCACGTCCACAAAGCGGCCCTGGAAAGGGCCTTGCTTCCAAAAAGTAAAGATAAAGATTAAAAAAAAGCCGAAAACGACGTTTTTATCGCCTGAATTCCCGCTGTCCTAGTTACCGAAAGGCCGGGCTACATGGTTTCCAGGGTCCGGATGCCCAGCAGGCCCAATCCGGTGACCAGAATAATCTGGACGGCCTTGATCAATCCCAGGCGGGCGCGGGTCAATCGGCCGTCTTCGGGATTAAGAACCTTGTGCCGGTGGTAAAAATGATTGAAAAGGGTGGCCAGTTCATAAAGATATTTGGCGATTTCATGAGGTTCCCGCTGTTCGCCGGCCCGGCGGACCGCCTGGGGGAAATGACGCAGCTTCAGGATCAGGCTCCATTCTTCATCGGAAATCAGCAGAGGACAATCCTCGGCCCCGGCCTCCCACCGGGCAGGCAGGGCAAAGTCGTTTTCCTGGGCCTTGCGGAAGATGCCGGCCATCCGGGCGTAAGTGTATTGTAAATAGGGGCCGGTGTTGCCTTCGAACTGCAAAACTTTATCCCAGTCAAAGGTAATATCGCTCAGCCTTTTGGCGACCACGTTGGCGTAAACCAGGGCGGCTTGGCCCACGGCCTCGCTGACGGTCTCCAACTCTTGGGGGGTGAGGCCGGGCAGGCGTTCCGGGGCGACTTCTTCGTTGTGTTTGCGCAAGGTCTTGGCCCGGTCCCGGGCTTCATCGAGGACGTCGTCCAGCCAGACCGCCTGGCCCTTCCGGGTGGACATGCCCTTGACGTAACCGAAAGAGACGTTTTCGCAGCGCTCCGCCCAGTCGATCTCCCAGCCCTCGGCCCCGGCCAGCTTTTTCAGGGCGGCGAAAACCTGGGCGAAATGGTCTTCCTGTCTGGCCACCACGTAAATATTACGGACAAAAGAAAGCCTTTCCCAGCGGTCGATGGCCTCGGCGCAATCCCGAGCCGCGTAGGTGGTGGCCCCGTCGGACTTGCGCAGCATGCAGGGGGCGATCTCCCGGCCGATCACGTCGGCCACGTCGACCACAATGGCCCCTTCGGATTCCCGGGCCACCCCGGCCTTCAGGAACCGGTCTACCACCGGGGCCACTTGGGTGTTGACGGCCGCTTCCCCTTCATAGGAATCGAAGGCTATGCCCAGCCGGTCGTAGGTCCTTTTAAAGGCGGCCAGGGACAACTCCCGAAACCGCTCCCACAGTCCCACGATTTCCGGATCACCTTCCTCCAAACGCCGGAAGTGCTCCCGAGCCGCTTCCCGGACGCCCGGGTCGCCTTCGGCCTCCTGGTTGGCCCGGATATAAAGTTCGACCAGATAATCGATGGTGCGCTCCCGCAAGAGGGCTTCCTCCCCGTATTTCCGCCAGGCGTAAATAATGAAGCCGAATTGGGTGCCCCAGTCGCCCAGGTAATTTTTACGCCAGACCTTAAAGCCTAAAAATTCGAATATTCCGGCCAGTTCCATGCCGAGATAGGTCGAACGCAGATGGCCGAAATGGAAAGGTTTGGCGATGTTGGGATGGGAGTAATCCAGGACGATCAGCCCGCCCCGGCCCAGGTCCTGTCGGCCGTAATCCGGACCCTGGGTGAAGACTTCATCCAAAACCAGTCGATTGGCTTCGGGCCGGTTGAGGAAAAGGTTCAAGTAGGGTCCCTGGGCTTCGAGACGGCCGACCAGAAAGTCAGGTTCGATCCGTTCGGCCAGACGCCGAGCGATGGCCGCCGGGGAGGTTTTCAATATCTTGGCAAAGGGAAAGCAGGGAAAGGCCAGGTCGCCCATCTCCGGACGAGGGGGCTGGGAAAACGACCTGGCGAGTTGTTCGCGTTCGGAATCGGGCAAGCCCAAGGCTTCGGCCAGGCGGCCGGTCAGATGTTCATTAATCCGCACAATCAATTACCTCGTGTGAAAACCGTCGAGTGAAACCAACAAGACGGCCTCATGCGGTCGTGGTGGTATGAAATAAAGCGTTCATGACGCCTTGATGAGGCCTATGTTTAAAGTGTTGCTTTAACTGGTTTCAGACCCCGATGGCCTCCTGGCAGCGCCGGCACAGGCCGGGATGATCCGCCCGGCCGCCCACACTGGCGTCATGAATCCAACAACGCTCGCATTTAAGCGCCTGGGAGGCCAGAACGGTCACGGCCAAGCCCGGAATTTGAGTGGCGGCGGCCTCGGCGGGCGGCCGGCCGTCTTGAAGCGCCACGCGGCTGACGATGAAAATCTCCCGAAGGTCTTTTTCGTAAGGCAATAAAAACTCATAAAGATCGCCGGCGGCCTGGAGCGAGACTTCCGCATCGAGGGGATGACCGATAATTTTATTCTTCCTGGCTTCTTCCAAGGCCTTGGTCACGGCGGAGCGAATTTCGAGCAGGCGGTCCCAGCGTCGAGCCAGGTCTTCATCGAGCAATCCAGCCTCCACCTGGGGCAGGTCGGTCAGATGAACGCTTTCAGCCTTGCCGGGAAAGTCGGGCAAGTGGTCCCAGACTTCTTCGGCCGTGAAAGATAAGATCGGGGCCATTAATCGGACCAGACTATCCAAAACCTTGAACATGACGGTCTGGGCCGACCGCCGATTCATGGCATCGGCCCTGGAAGTATAAAGCCGATCCTTGAGCACGTCGTGGTAGAAGGCCGAAAGGTCCACTGTACAGAAGTTGTTCAGGGCATGATAAATGGAGAAAAATTCGTATTCTTCGTAAGCCCGGCGGACCCGCCCGACCACTCCCTGGAGGCGATGGAGAATCAGGCGGTCGATTTCGGGACCGGCCGCCGGATCGACCGAGTCGCGGGCCGGATCGAAATCGCTGATGTTGCCCAGGATGAATCGGCAGGCGTTGCGGATGTTGAAATAGGCTTTGGCCAGCATGTCCAGAATCTGGCCGGAAATACGGATATCGTCCTGGTAGTTTTCCGAAGCCACCCAAAGCCGGATGATGTCCGCGCCGTATTGTTTGGTCAGGTCTTCCGGGGCGACCACGTTGCCTCGGGACTTGGACATTTTGTACCCGCCCCCGTCGACCACGTAGCCGTGGGTCAGGACCGAGCGGTAAGGGGCCCGGTTTCTGGTGCCGACCGAAGCTAGGAGCGAGGAATGGAACCAGCCGCGATGCTGGTCGCTGCCTTCCAGGTACATGTCGGCCACGTCCGGCAGATAGTCCCTGGCTTCGAGGGTCCCGACAAAGCTGACCCCGGAATCGAACCAGACATCGAGTATGTCCGTTTCCCTGGTGAATTCGGTCCCGCCGCATTGCGGGCAGGTGGTCCCCGGCGGAAGCAGGTCTTCCACCGACCGCTCGAACCAGGCGTCCACTCCCTCCTGGGCGAAAACCTCGAACAAGTGGTCGGCGATAGCCTGATTGTAAAGCCATTGCCCGCAGCCCTGGCAGTAGAACACGGTGATCGGCACCCCCCAGGACCTCTGGCGGGAAACGCACCAGTCCGGACGGTTCTCAATCATCTGGTAAATCCGCTCCCGGCCCCATTTGGGTATCCAACGGACCTGGTTGATGGCCTCCAGGGCCTTGGTCCTCAACCCGGTCTTATCCATGGAAATGAACCACTGGGGCGTGGAACGATAGATGACCGGGTTCTTGCATCGCCAACAATGGGGGTACTGGTGCTCGATTTCCTGCCGGAGTAATAAGGCCCCGACTTCTTCCAGCTTGGCGTTGACTTTTTCATTGGCGTCGAAAACGAACTGCCCGGCGAAGAGGCCCACGTCCGGGGTAAAACGTCCCCCATCGTCGATCGGTGAGTAAATATCCAGGCCGTATTTCAGGCCGGTCTCATAGTCTTCCCGGCCGTGACCCGGCGCGGTATGGACGCAGCCCGTGCCCTGCTCCAGGGTGACGTACGGCGCCAGGACGATGACCGAGTCCCGGTCGTACAAGGGATGACGGCACTTGAGACCTTCGAGGTTTTCGGGGTCCAACTCGACTAACACTTCATAATCACGGTCAAACCCGAAATTAAGCATGCAGTCGACCAGCAGGCCCTTGGCCAGGACCATGACCCGGCCCCCGGCCCTGACCGCCACGTACTCGTAGTCCGGGTTGAGGGCGATAGCCAGATTGGCCGGAATGGTCCAGGGCGTGGTGGTCCAAATAACGAAATAAACCTCCTGTCCGGCCAGGGAAGGATGGACTCGCTCGGGGGGGTCGATCAGCTTGAACTGGACGTAGATGGACGGGGAGCGGTGCAGGTCATATTCCACTTCGGCCTCGGCCAGGGCCGTCCGGCAGGAAGCACACCAGTAAATAGGCTTCAGGCTTTTGTACAAAGCGCCGTTAAGGGCGAATCGGCCGAATTCGCGGGCGATGGTCGCCTCGAAAAGAGGGGTCATGGTCAGGTAGGGGTTTTCCCATTCGCCCATGACTCCCAGCCGTTTGAATTCCTCTCTCTGGATGTCTATGAATTTCTGGGCGTATGCCCGGCAGAGACGCCGCATCTCGCCCAAGCCGACGGAAGCCTTTTTTTCGCCGAGTTCCAAATCGACTTGATGCTCGATGGGCAGGCCGTGGCAGTCCCAGCCCGGCACATAGGGGCTGTCGAAGCCCAGCATTTCCCTGGATTTGATGATGATGTCCTTAAGGACTTTGTTCAGGGCCGTACCCAGGTGAATATGGCCGTTGGCATAAGGCGGACCGTCGTGAAGAACCCATTGAGGTCGGCCTTTGCCGCGAGCCCTGATCTTGCCGTAAAGGTTCATTTTTTCCCAACGGGCCAGGGTGTCGGGCTCCCGCTTGGGCAGATTGGCCTTCATGGGGAAGCTGGTTCGGGGCAGGTTGAGCGTGGCCTTGTAATCCATTCCATCCTCCGTGGAGCAAAAATGCGTAAAAGAGTATTTTATATAGTTTTTTCGGGGATTAATGTCAAGCTAGTTGATACGGCTTCTTTAATCCCCCGATGGTTTTAATCTTAAAATTTCCCGGCCGTTACGGCTAAAAATACTGGGGGAACGAAAAGTTCCCCCAGTCCCCGGTTATGGGTCAACCGGATTAAGTCCGGCCCGAAAAGGTGGTGTCCGTTTCGGGCCGGTATCCCGGTCGGCCTGGTTGGGTCTTCCGGGAAAAGGCCGAAATAAAAAGCCCCGCTTGGTTAGCGGGGCTGTTTGTTGGGCCAAAAACATCGGTGCGGCTACAAACCTCCCCGCAACGGGATAATAATGATCATCCCTATCAAAGAGACCAGGGAGATTTTTTCAAAACTAAAATTCACGACCGCCTCCGACTTGAAGATAAAAATACAGAGGACCTAACCATTTGTCAAGAGGTTGTTATAAGATTGAGACCAGGTTTTGAGTCCGGGACGGAAGACAAAAATTATGGAGCGGAAAGAAGCCCCCAAGTTCGACCGCCGGGATGAAAGATCGGAAACACTCGGCCGCCGCAGCCGGAAAGATTTGCGCCGGTGGGAATTCATTTCGGCCCTGCTCGTCACCGGAATCATTCTTCTGATCGGCGGCCTGTTCATTTCGGCGGGGATTCTTCGGCCCGAATCCCTTTGGGCCAAGGTCGGCCGGCCTCTCTTGCGGACCGTGCTTTCCATTTCCCTAGGCCTTTTGATCGGTCAACTGATCGAGGCTCTAGGCTTGACCACCCGGTTGGGTCGTTTGGTCTGGCCCTTGATCAACTGGGCCAGGCTGCCCGGCGCGGCCGCGGCGTCTTTTGTTTCGGCCTTCGTCTCCGGAGTGCTGGCCAACACCCTGCTCTTCACCGGCTGGCAGGAAGGCCGCTTGACTAAAAAGGGCCTGGTCTTGGCCAACCTCTTAAACGCCTCTATCCCGGCCTATGTCCTCCACATGCCGACCATGGTCTTCATTGTGGTTTCCTTGGCCGGAAAGGCGGGCGCGGTTTACGTCCTTTTAACATTCGCCGCCGCCTGGCTCCGTCTTTTCGGCGTAACCCTGGTCAGCCGGATGATCATGCCCGAATGTGCAGCCTGCTCCTATGCCGACCCGGTGGAAAAGAAACCCTGGCGGGAAATATGGGCCGAAACCTGGCCCAAGTTTAAAGCCAGACTAAGGCGGATGATCGTCGTGATTGTTCCGGTCTATCTGAGCGTTATTCTGGCCGCCGAAGCCGGCTTTTTCACCTGGCTCAGGGAGGCCGCGGCGGGCTGGATATCCACGACGATCGTCCCGGTGGAGGCCATGAGCCTTATCGTCTTCGCCGTGGCCGCCGAGTTCACCTCGGGATTCGCCGCCGCCGGGGCCCTGCTCCAATCCGAGACCATCGCGGTCAAGGAAGCGGTTCTGGCCCTCCTGATCGGCAACGTGGCGGCCACGCCGATCCGGGCCTTGCGCCATCAACTGCCTCACTACATGGGAATTTACTCGCCCGGCCTGGGCGTCAGGATTCTCCTGATCGGCCAGGGGGTTCGAGTCCTCAGCCTCGTCCTGGTTATGAGCGCCGCTTTATGGCTCTGGTGAAGAAACCTTCTCGAATCACTCCGTCGAGGGAGAACTTTTTCGGCTCGGCCGACCGGCTTGACCTTTACCCCCATGGTCGATTATTTTGATCGTCATGCCCATTATTGAAAAGAAGCTGGAAAAGCTGAAGACGATCATCTCCGGCCTGGACTCGGTTTTGACGGCTCTGTCCGGAGGGGTGGACAGCAGCCTTTTGCTCCGGGTTGCCGCCGATGTTCTGCCCGGCCGGACCGCGGCCGTGACCGTCCGTTCAATTCTAAATCCGCCGGGCGAGATCGAAGCCGCTGAAGCCGCGGCCCGTCTCGTGGGGGTGAAACATGTCATCGTCGATTTTCAGCCTTTAGAACTGGAACCAGTCCGCCAAAACCTCCGGGACCGCTGTTATCACTGCAAGACCGCCTTGGCCCGGCTGTTCAAATCCCAGGCTGAAATCCTTGGTCTCAAAGGGGTCTTGGAGGGCAGCCACGGGGAAGACCTAAAAGACCACCGGCCTGGGGCCCGGGCCCTGGCCGAAGCCGGCTTGCGCAGTCCTCTCCAGGAAGCCGGCCTGAACAAGGCTGAAGTGAGGGGCCTGGCCCGGCGATTGGGTTTGCCCAACTGGAACCGTTCGTCCTCGGCCTGCCTGGCCACCCGCTTCCCTTACCGGACCGATTTGACGTCGGCAAAACTCGGGCAGGTCTTCGAGGCGGAGCTTCTTTTGATCCAATACGGTCTGGAAGGGGCCAGGGCCAGGCATCACGGCCCGATATTGCGCCTGGAATTACCCTTGGAATATATGTCCAGGCTGGCCGATGACCGAACGCGAACCGAGCTGGCCGAAAAACTGTCCCGGTTGAGCTTTGATTTCGTCACCCTGGACCTGTCCGGATACCAAAGCGGCGTTTTTGACCGGATCGACCACGGGTAGACAGGGACGGAGACATAAAATTTAGCTCGCTTAATGAGGTAATTTATCAGTTATTTGGTGGTCTGGATTCCCGCTTGCTGGGGAATGATGCTGGTAACTATACGTCATTCCTGCGAAAGCAGGAATACACTTCTGTCGGCTGGAGAGGAAGAACCGGAAAAGGCCACCATTGACTGATAGGTTGCTTAACAATTTCAAGAGACCTTGACGAACGCGGCGGAAAGGTCTATGTCTTGTCTCGACTTTCCCCCGAGAGAAATACTTTTTAGATGGCTAAGTCAACGGAACATTCTCATCACACTGATAAAAGGTGGCAAAGACGTTTCCCGACCATCCGGGCCATGCGGGCCGGCAAGACCGGGCGGCTGGTCCTGTACAGCGTGCTGGTTGGAGTTATTTCCGGATTAGGGGCCGCGGCCTTTTTTTACGCCTTGGCCTGGGCCAAGGTATTCTCCTTGGAATTTTTGGCCGGTTATCCGGTGGTCGACGCTGCGGGAGAACAGATTCTTCACGTTCATCTGGCTCAAGAATACCGGCCTTGGGCCCTGTTTTTCATCCCGGTCATCGGGGGATTTCTGTCCGGATTATTGGTCTACACTTTCGCTCCCGAGGCCGAAGGCCACGGCACCGATGCCATGATCGACGCCTTTCACAACAAGGAAGGGTTGATCAGGGGCCGGATTCCCATCGTCAAGTCCCTGGCCTCGATCATCACCCTGTCCACCGGCGGCAGCGCCGGCCGGGAGGGCCCCATCGCCCAGATCGGGGCCGGTTTCGGCTCCTGGCTGGGACAGGTCCTCAAACTGGACGTCCATGAACGTCGTCTGCTTCTGTTGGCCGGGACGGCCGGAGGTTTGGGGGCCATTTTCCGGGCGCCGCTGGGCGGGGCCTTGACCAGCATCGAAGTCCTGTACAAGGAGGATTTCGAGACCGAGGGCGCCATCACCTCGATCATTTCTTCGGTGGTCGCCTACAGCATTTTCACTTTCTTCTTCGGCTATGCGTCTATCTTCCAAACCCCAACCATGAAATTCATCAACCCGGCCGAACTGGTGTTTTACGCTTTGCTGGGTCTGATTTGTTCGCCCCTGGGCTGGCTGTACACCAAGGTGTTTTATGGTCTGCGCGACCGATTTTTCCGCAAGATTCCCTTGAAAAAGCATTTTATCCCGGCCATCGGCGGCTTGGGCGTCGGGGCCGTCGGTCTGTTTTTACCCGAGGTCATGGGCGGCGGGTACGGCGCCATTCAGGCGGCCATTCTGGGCCAGTTGACCATCGGCCTGATGCTGGCCGCTGTTTTTTTTAAAATGCTGACTACTTCCTTTACCATCAGTTCCGGCGGCTCCGGCGGAGTCTTCGGTCCGACCCTTTTCATCGGAGGCATGATCGGCGGCGTGGTCGGACAAGTAGCCCATATTTATTTTCCTCACATCGTGGTCCAGCCCGCAACCTTTGTGTTGGTGGGCATGGCCGCCTTTTTCGCCGGAGTGGCCAACGCCCCCATGGGGGCCATGCTGATGGTTTGCGAAATGACCGGATCATACGGTCTCCTGGCCCCGTTAATGCTCGTTTCCGTCATCGCCATCCTTCTGTCCAAAAACTGGTCCATCTACGAAAAACAAGTCAAAAACAAGTTTTATTCACCGGCCCACGTGGCCGACATGACCGTCAATGTTCTGCAGGAAATTAAGGTCGGCCAGATATTCAAGCCGGAAGCCGTGGTGACCGCCTTGTCCGACAGCATGAAATTCAAGGACCTCAAAAAGGTTATTAGTCGGACCAGGGAATCATACTTCCCGGTGATCGACGGCCACGGGACTTTGACCGGCATCCTCAACCTCCATGACATTCGTTTTGTCCTGTTCGAGGACAGCCTCAGCGACTTGGTCGTGGTCGGGGAATTGGCCAGCCGGCCGGTTTACGTCACCCCGGATGATGATTTATTCCAAACCCTGTCTAAATTCGTTGATTCCGGTTACGGGCAGATTCCGGTGCTCGACAACCAAAACGGCCAAGTGATTCTGGGGCTTTTGGCCCATGAAGACGTCATCGCCGCTTACCGGGAGGAAGTGATCAAGCGCAAGGGAGCGGAGTAAGCGGCGAGAATGATCTTGCCTTTTGACCTTTTGTATTTTATTAAAATAGTTGAGCTTAAAATATTTTCAGAAAGGCACGGCTCGGAATGGATATTGTGTTCGTCTCTCCCGAGGTTTTCCCCTTCGCCCGGGCCGGAGGGTTGGGCGACGTTTCTTATTACCTCCCGCTGTCTCTGGCCGATCGGGGCCACCGGCTCAGGGTCATCACCCCCAAGTACAGGCAGACTGAAGAAGCCGGTTATCCCTTATCGGTAAAAGCCGAGGAAATCCGCGTCCCCTTGGCCTGGCGGGAAAAAAGCGCCCAAATATTCAGCGCCACGGTTCGGGAAGGTCTGGAGGTCTTTTTTGTCGGTTGCGACGAATTGTACAACCGGGCCGGTCTTTACGGCAATGAATTCGGAGATTACGAGGACAACGCCGAAAGATATATATTTTTTTCCAGAGCGGTTCTCGAGTGTATCCGGGAACTCGATTTGTCCCCGGACCTGATCCACTGCCACGACTGGCCGACCGGTTTGGTCCCGGTCTACGCCAAGACCATTTATCGGACCCTGCCCAATCTACAAAGAACGTCCACTCTTTATACTTTTCACAACCTGGGCTGGCAGGGCCGCTTCTGGCACTATGACTTCACGATGACCGGGCTGGACTGGGGCCTTTTTACGCCCGATGGGCTCGAGTTCCACGGCCAGTTCAACATGACCAAGGGCGGCCTGATCTTCGCCGATCTGGTCAGCACGGTCAGCCGGAAATACGCCATGGAGGTCTTGACTCCCGAGTACGGCTATGGCCTGGAAGGGGTGCTTCAGGCCAGAAAAAACGATATTTACAGCGTTTTGAACGGGGTGGACTACCAGGTCTGGAATCCGGCCCACGACCCGGACTTGGCCGCCGACTACACACCGGAGACCCTGGCCCGTAAAGCCGCCTGCCGGGAGGACCTGACCGAAATTTTCAAACTGCCCCTGGATAATCGGCCGGTGGTGGCCGTGATCTCGCGCCTTTTGGACCGGAAGGGTTTCGATCTGATCAGCGCCGCTTTCGACAAAATTTTGCAGATCGATTTGAAGATAGTGGTCATGGGCATGGGCGAAGACAAATACCATGTGCTGTTGACCGACCTGGCCAGGGCTTATCCTGATCGGATCGGAGTGAAAATCGCCTATGAAAAGGCCTTGGCTCACCGGATCATGGCCGGAGCAGACATGTTTCTTATGCCCTCGCGCTATGAACCCTGCGGTCTGGAACAGCTTTATGGCTTGAAATATGGAACGGTGCCGATAGTTCGGGCCACCGGTGGTCTGGACGACACGATTATCGACGTCGGCGAAGATGGGATCAGAGGGACGGGGTTCAAATTCTCCGAGTACACGCCGGAAGCCATTTGTCGGGCCTTAAGCCGTGCGGTGGAATTCTTTGCCGATCGTTCGGCCTGGGAAAAATTGATGAGACGGGGCATGGCCCAAGATTTTTCCTGGTCCCGGGCCGCGGCTGAATACGAGACAATTTACGAAAAGGCCTTGGCCAAGCTGGGATAGAAGGCATGGCCGAAACGTTGAACAGATTCAGCCTGCTGGACAAAGCCATCCGCATCTCCAACTCGACGGTGGACATCGACCGACGTCTGCCCAACCTGCTCAGGCTGTTCCGCCGGGACATGAACGTGGACCGGGCTTGTTTATTCAATTTGGACCGCGAAAACCAGGCTTTGGTTTTAAGAAGCACCGATGAAGAAAAGGACCAAATCCCGAACATTAAATTGAACCTGGATGATAATTTCATCGGGCAATCGGTCAAGAAAAGGGCTCCGATTCTGGTCGGCCGAGAGGACGTGCAAGGTCTGTCCCATCCGTGCTGGGATGTGATGGGAGACTACCAGTCGGCGGCCGCTTTTCCCATCATGGACGACCAGATGGTTTATGGGGTCCTGACCTTGCTCTTCAAAGGTTCTTGGGCCGTCACTCCGGAAGAGCGGACCTTGATCGAGGCCATAGCCCGGGAAATGGCCGGCACCATCCGCAACTCCAAACTTTACGCCGAATCAAAGAAACGCATTGCCGAACTGTCGGTTCTCTTCGAGGTGGGTCGGGCGGTCAGTTCCACTTTGAATTTGGAGGAAGTCCTGAACACGGTGGTCAACATCAGCGCCAAGGTCCTCCAGGCGGGTGGATCGGCGCTGAACGTTCTGGATGAGAGCACCGGCATTTTGCGGGTTACGGCCGAATACGGCTTCATTCCCCCGGGCTGCCGGTTCAAACATCTGCTCAACCAGCCGGGCGACCGGAATCCGCCGGAAGTCCAAGCCTGCTTGAATCGCCGGAAGCCTTACCTGGGCCCGGCCAACAAGGACCCGGTCTGCCCGATGATGAGGGAAGAAGGCGGAGACAAGTCGGTCATCTGTCTGCCTTTGAATTTCAAAGGCCGTCATAAGGGGACCTTGAGTGTATACAACAAGATGGCCGCGGAACCGGGACGCCCCAGAGAATTCCACCGGGAGGACCTCGAGCTTCTCTCCACCATGGGGACCATGATTTCCAGCTCCCTTGAGAACGCCCTGACTTTCCAGACCGTGGACAGGTTGGCCCAGCACAACGAGGCTTTGGTCCGCAACCTGAGCTGTCTTTACGGCATCAGCGGGGCCATGATGACCACGATAAAAATGGAAGAGCTTTTGAATATTATTGCTAACTCCCTGGTCGTTTCCCGAGGATTGGGTTTTGACCGGGCCTTGCTTCTTCTTTTGGAGGAAGAAGAAGACTGCCTGGTCGGCGCGGCCTTGCGGGAGGTTTTACCCGAGGATCGGAATGGAAAAGACAAGGAGTTGATCGAGCTTTTGCTGAAAAAACCACCCCTGCCTCCGGAAATGGCCGAGAGGGCGGAAAAATTTACGGAAGTCAGGTTGCCCTTAAAATCAGGGCGGGGGCTTTTAGTCAGAACGGCCAGGGAACAGAGGGCTTTTAATTTGAGGCCGGCCGACGGGGATTTTCTTTTGGACGAGTCGTTACCTTTGGATTTAGGCCGTTATTCCCTGGCCACGGTACCGCTTTTCGCCAAAGGCAAGGTGGTCGGAGTCATCGCCGTGGACCGGGACATTTCCCGCGGAGTTATTTCGGACGAAGACCTGCGCAACCTGTCCATGCTGGCCAACCAGGCCGGCCTGGCCATCGAGAACTCCAGGCTGTATGAGTATATAGAATACGCTAATTCCGAGCTGTCCCAGACCAGGGAGCGGCTGCTCGAAGCCGAAAAACTGGCCGCTCTTGGGGAAATGGCCGCCGGCATGGCCCACGAAATCAGGAATCCTTTGGTCTCCATCGGCGGCTTCACCCGCCGCATTTTAAAGACCCTCGACGAAAATTCGCCCCTCAAGGTTTATATCGAGGTGATCATTGACGAGGTCACCCGCCTGGAAAAGACCTTGAGCGAAATTTTGGATTTTTCCAGGGACACTCTCGGTCACATGGAGGAACATAACCTCAACGACGTGGTCAATGAAGCCCTTTACATGATCAAGCGGGAGCTTGATGAGGGCCGGATCAAGGTGGTTAGGGATTTTACCGAGATTCCGCCCGTGCTTGCCGATGAACGCCAGGTCAAGCACGTTTTCTTCAATCTTTTTTCCAACGCGGCCCAGGCCATGGAAGAGGGCGGCATCCTGACCATAAAGACCTACTCGACTCAGGTCGTCAACCGGACCTTCGCGGCCTGCGAAGTTTCCGACACCGGACCGGGCATTTCACCCGACTTGCTGCCCAACATTTTCAACCCTTTCTTTACCACCAAGGATTCCGGGACCGGCCTGGGCCTTTCTATCGTCCACAAGATCGTCACCCGCCATCATGGGATGGTGGACGTATTCAATCGACCGGAGGGGGGAGCCGTTTTTGTGGTGAAACTGCCGGTGGCCGCCGAGGCCGGCCGTTACCTCAAATGATTTGAAGACTAGGCCGAGGCGACGTTCCGGGGCTTGGCCGGTCGTCCGGGCTGTTCGATCCGGCGCTGCAGAAAACGGGACAGAGCTCCTTCTTTCTGAAAGATTTTGGGGTCCAGACTGGACAAGGGGACTTCGGCCCGGGCCATGGCCTTGTGGCCGCCGGCCGACCCGAACATCCCGAAGGCCTCGACCGCCCATCGGCCGGCGTTCTTTCTCGTGCCCACCACCCTGAAGATAGCGATCAGTTGATCCTTGACGATGCCCAGCGCGACGCTGCGGTTGATGTCATGGATCCGCATGAAGAAATCGGCCATTATAACCAAGGTGTCCGGACTGTCGACCCGGTCGAGAAAGACCGAAGCCGTGTCCTTCTTGATCTTGACCTTGGCCAAGGCCTCCCGGAAATATTTGAGTGAAGACCGGGTGAATTCCGAATTTTCTATCTTGCCGACCATGTTCTGATTAATCAGCGGATAAAGAAAGCGAAAGGCCCGCATGTCCTCGATCAGGCCCTGGCGGACGAAATTGTTGGTGTCTGTTTTGATGCCGAAAAACAGGGCCGTGGCCAGGTCGCCGCTGGGTGCGATTTTAGCCGCCCGCAGATACTCGGTCATGATGGTTGAAGTGGCCCCGTAATCAGGGCGGATGTCCTGGAAGGGGGCGTTGTTTTTGCCCACGGGGTGATGGTCGATAATCACGTTGAAATTCAGGTTGGCCAGGACTTCCTGGTGATGGGGCTGGGAGTCCAGAATGGCGATTTTATTGTAATCGGTGGGATGAATTTCGCCGAGATGGACCAGGCGCACCTTGAGCAGTTGGATCATGGCCAGGTTGTCGGGACGATTGATCACGTTGGTCCTGGCCATGGCCACCGAGGCCACCCGGCGCCATAGCAGCCGTTTGAGGGCCAGGGCGCTGGCGATGGCGTCCGGATCGGCGCTGATGATGATAAGCACCCGGTCGTCGTTGTTAAAAACAGCTTCGAGTCGATGGAGCCGTTCGACAAAAGTGCTTGAACGGGGCAAGGTTTGGGTCTTGTTGGCCATGGCATTAATTTCCTTGGGGCCGGAGCGGCTGCGGCTGCTTGGGTGACGACGGTCCGGTCTGCTCGGGGTCAATTTCGATTTCGATATTCTGAGGGTAAACCCGGTTGATCGTCAACCCCAAAGGCAATTCCACGTCTTGACTTGTAAATCTGACCAGGTGCCTTCCGGGGGTGAAACCCTGGAGGTTCACGTGGACCTTGACCTCCTTGGGGTTGAAGGAGACGAGGCGGCGGCGGGGTCCTGAAATCTCCATGTTCACCTGTCTGATCGTATCCTGGTGAAGCTGAAGGCCGGAAGGAAGGTTGGCGTAATAGATCGGAACCGACACGGTGGTGTTGATGGTCTGAGCGCTGGCCAGGATCAGCCAGGTCAGAGCGACCAAGACCAAGGCCCCGATTTTGGCGCTCCAGTTTTCGATCAACACGCCCCGGAGAAAACCGCGCAGGGTCGGTCCGGCCGATTGCTCCACCCCCAGCCATTCTTTCAACCTGGCGGACAAGGCCTCCGGAGAATCCCAAGTCTTTATTTCCCGACCGACGGTCGTGGTGACCTCTCCGCGTTCTTCCGAGACGATCACGCACACCGAATCGGTTTTTTCACATAAGCCTATGGCCGCGCGATGACGGGTCCCGAATATTTCCGGCAGGTCCTCGCGTTCGGTCAAGGGCAGGAAACAGCCCATTTCGGATAATCGCCCCCCGGAAATAACCACCGCCCCGTCGTGGGCCGGAGCCTGAGGGTTGAAAATGCTTTTAATCAGGGTGGAGGTGGGCAGAGCCATGACCGGCTGGCCGGCCCGGATGAACTCGGAAGGATCGTCTTCCCTGGCCCAAACGATGATGGCCCCGATCCTGTCCCCGGCCAGCTCGAAAACGGACCGGGACAGGTCGTCAATGACGTCCGCCTCGGAATATTGACGTTTTGGGCGTAAAAACCTCAGGGGGCTCACCTTTTCCAAAACCTGGCGGATTTCGGCTTGAAATAGGATAAGAAGCAGGATGACCAGGACTTGCCAAAGAACCTGGAAAACCCAAGTGGTCATGAAGAGTCCCCAGAACTTGGCCCCGGAATAAACGCCGCCCAGGACCACCAAGCCGATCAGAACCCGAAGGGCCTTGGTTCCACGAAACCAGGTAAAAAGTTGATAAGCCACCAGACTGAGGAAAAGGATGTCGACCAGGTCCAGCCAGGTCAACGTCTTGATAATATCCAGCATGACGGATTCTCCGAGTTCTAGCTTGTCCCTCAAGATATTTTAGCATAATATTAATCTAACTGAAGGGTGTCTTTTTATAAATGCTTTTAAGCTCAACCGGCGGGCGATCAAGAATCCGGAGTTTAAACCGCTGTGACATATGAAAAAATAGGTCCAGGGATATTCACCGTCGCCGGACCTGACCTGACCGATGATCGGGACGCTTTGGCCTACTTGGTCGAGGATTCCGGGGAGCTGACCCTGATCGACGCGGGAGCCGGGCCAAGTTATCCCCAACTAGTCGCCAATATTCGGGAAGCAGGTTTCGACCCGGCCCGCTTGGGCTTCCTCATCGCCACCCATTGCCACATTGATCATATCGGTTCATTGGCCGATTTTGTCCGGGATTATTCCCCGGCCATCGTGGCGCACCTCGAAGATGCCCGAGCCATTGAAGAAGCCGATCCCACGGTCACCGCGGCCAGGTGGTATAATCTCGATTTGGAGCCCGTTGAAGTCGCCTTGAAACTTCAAGGCCCGCTCAATCGGCTCATGCTGGGGGGAACCGAACTGGTCTGCCTGCATACGCCGGGACATACTCCCGGCTCGATGGTCGTCTATCTGGACCGCGACGGACGGCGCTATCTTTTCGGCCAGGACATTCACGGCCCCTTCCATCCTTCTTTTGGCTCGGACCTTCAGGCCTGGCGGCGGTCCATGCGGACCTTGATCGAACTGAAGGCCGACGTTCTGGCCGAAGGCCACTATGGTGTTTTTTATGGGGCGGATAAAGTCGTGGGCTTCATCAAGACCTTTTTGGATACCCATTCGATCAAAGATTAATGTCGGCGGATGGGATTATTTTAGGGTTCAGCCGGCTGCCCCGATCATTTCACTCCCGGGACCTTGTTTGAGAATTGCCCGAACTTAATAAATCGGAATGATGGAGAGGGCGGCGAACGCCGCGGGAAGAGGTCATGCCGAAATCGTTTCCTATCAAAAAGCAGGGTTTTCATCCCTTCGCCGATCTGATCGGCTTTACTTTCACTCAAGTGGACGACGAATCAAGCGTGTGCTTCCTGGAGCCGGATGAACGGCTTTTCAATCCCCACGGCGTGGTTCACGGCGGTGTGCTGTATGCGATGGCCGACACGGGCATGGGGGCGGCCCTTTATCCTCACCTGAGGCAAGACCAGCTTTGCGCCACCGTGGAAATCAATATCGTCTACTTTACCCCGGTGACCTCCGGGCCGTTGACTTGCCGGACTAAGTTGATCCACAAGGGTAAACGAATAGCTCTGCTCGAATCCGAGATCATGCATCAGGACCGTCCGGCGGCCAAGGCCGCGGGCATTTATTCCATATTCACACCCCGTAAACCCTGACGTCGAGGCCGCAGGCTGATGGCCGTTTCGGAAGAAAAACGCAAGTGGTGGGGCTGGGGTCTGGAAGACGCCCCGCCGGCCAAGGCCGAAGGATTTCTATCTTTCCTGTCCCAACGCATCGGACCATGGCCCGATTTCAATAAACCTCCGCCGTTGTTGGATCAAATCGAGATGAGGCCGCCGGGGGCGTCTCCCAGGCTCCTGGATGAATTGGTGGCAGCCGTCGGCCGCGACTATGTTCGCACCGATCAAAGATCGAGAGTCTTTCACTCCTTGGGGCGGAGCTATCGTGACCTGATTCGTCTTCGATCAGGCCGGATTCCGGCTCCGCCGGATGCGATCGTTTATCCGGCCGATCACGACCAAACCGTCCGCGTCCTCGAAGTTGCGGCCCGACATCACGCCGCGGTGGTCCCGTTCGGCGGCGGATCAAGCGTGGTGGGCGGGGTCGAGCTTAATCCGGAGCTCCGGCCCAATATCTGTCTTGATCTGACCCGTCTCGACCGAATCCTGGCTGTCGATGGCTCCGGTCTTACAGTGCGGGCCCAGGCCGGAATCTTCGGTCCGGACCTGGAAGAGGCCCTGGCCCGGGCCGGCTTCACCCTCGGTCATTTCCCCCAGTCTTTCGAATTTTCCACCCTCGGCGGTTGGATCGCCACTAGAGGCGCCGGCCATAAATCCACTAAATACGGCAAGATCGAGGACCTGGTTCTGGCCCTCCGCCTGGCCCTGCCCGGCGGCGAATTGGTCACCCCCCGCGTCCCGGCCGCCGCGGCCGGAGGCGATCCGACCGCCTTGCTCATCGGCTCGGAAGGGGCCTTGGGGGTGATCACCGAAGCCGAAATGAAGATTAGGCCTCGGCCTCAAAGCGAATGGTTCGCCTCCTTCTTTTTCCCGAGTTTCGAGGCGGGATTGGCCGCGGTCAGGAGAATCATGGCCCAAGGGCTGCGTCCGGCCATGCTCCGTCTGTCCGACTCCGTGGAAACAACGGCCTTGTTGGCTGAAGCCGAGGCCGGGTCCGGCTCGTCCCTGCGCCGATTTCTTTTGAAAGAAATCGGCCCCCGGTATCTGGACTTGCGCGGGGTCGGGTTGAACAAGGCTTGTCTGCTGCTGGCGGCCGGCGAAGGCCGGACCGGCCGGACCAGGGCTGAAAAGTCGGCCGTGGCCCGAGTCTGCCGGGCTCACGGCGGAGTGGGGGCCGGGGGAAGTCCGACCCGCCTCTGGCACAAGACCCGGTATGCTTCACCCTATCTCCGGGATGAGCTGATTACCCGAGGAATTTTCATCGAGACCCTCGAAACGGCCGCCGCTTGGAATAACGTCTTTGATTTATACGGAAAAGTCAGAGAGGAGATCGGCCGGGCCCTGGCCTGGTCCGGCGTGACCGGTTTGGTTATGACCCACCTCTCTCATGCCTATCCCCAGGGTGGCAATCTTTATTTCACCTTTCTGGCCCCGATGGTTCAAGGCCGGGAAGAAGAACAGTGGCGGCGGGTCAAGAACGCGGCTACTCAGGCCATCCTAGACGGCGGCGGGGCCTTGAGCCACCATCACGGCGTCGGCCGGGACCACAAGCCCTGGATAAGTCATTACTGGGGTCAGGGCCTGGTCAAGGTCTTTCAGGCCGCCAAGACCCAGTTGGACCCTTTAGCCCTTCTCAATCCGGGGGTGGTCTTTGATCCCGACCTGACCCGATTGGTGCCGCCAAAAGAAATGTTTTCCCCTAAAGCCCGGACGGCCAATCTGGACCGATTCGAGCGGGATGAGTTCGATCTCCTGGTTATCGGCGGCGGTATTGTCGGGTCCGGCGTGGCCTGGGACGCCGCGGTGCGCGGCCTGTCCGTGGCTTTAGTCGAAAAGGAGGACTTCGGTTCCGGAACCAGCGGCAAATCTTCCCGGATGATTCACGGCGGCCTGCGATATCTCAGGATGCTGGACGTCAAACTGGTCAGAGAGTCCTTGTCCGAACGGCACCACCTCCTGCGGATAGCCCCCCACCTGGTGCGTCCGGTTCCGTTCATCGTGCCCATCTTCAAGGGCCAGGGGGACAGCCGGACCGTTTTAAACCTGGGACTTTGGGCTTACGATACCCTGGCCGGAGAAAAAAAACTGCCGCCCCACCAAAGCCTGACCGCCCAGGAACTGCTTGCTCTCGAACCCCATCTTTCCTCCGAGGACCTGGAGGGCGGGCTGCTTTACTATGACGCCTTGACCGACGACGCCCGGTTGACTTTGGAAACGGCCAAGGCCGCGGCCAGGGTGGGGGCGGCGGCGGCCAATTACGTGCAAGCGGCCGGACTGGACTTCACCCCGGCGGGGATCGAGGCCCGACTGATAGATAGACTCACCGGGCGGGAAATGACCGTCAAGGCCGGGGTGGCCGTGAACGCCGCCGGTGTCTGGTCGGACCGGATCAGGAAGACCGCCGATCCTCAGGCCGAAGGCAAAATCCGGCCGGCCAAGGGCATCCACATAGTCTTTCCCCGATCACTTAAACCCATCAGCCATATCGTCATTCTCAAGGGCCAGGACGGCCGACCTCTCTTTGCCGTCCCTGCCGGGGATGTGGTCTATGTGGGCACGACCGACGAGGATTACTCCGGCGATCTTGATAATGTCCACGCCGAAATCCCGGAAGTCGATTATCTGATTGAAGCGGCCAACCAAGCCCTGGCCGGGCCGCCCCTGAACCGGGACCAGATCACGGCCTCCTGGGCCGGCCTGCGTCCCCTGATCGCCGCCGGCAAGGACGGCGAGACCAGGGACATTTCCCGGGAACATGAAATCACCGTGGAAAACGACGTCTTGGTCACGGTTTGCGGCGGCAAATTGACGACCTTTCGATTGATGGCCGCCCAGACCGTGGACCGGGTCTTCAAAATCCTTGAAAAAAAAGAACCCACGCATTGTGCCACTTCCGATTTGTCCTTGACCGGCCCGACCGGCCCGATCGACCCCGGCCTGATCGATTGGCCCTCCAAGGTTGTGCAACGGCTCGATGAAAAGTATGGTCTTCTGGCCGCATCCATCGCCGCCCTGGGACGTTTTCCTTTGTTGGCTTCGGTCCTGGACGAGGAATCGGGACTGACCGCGGCCGAGGTTTATTGGGCCGTCCAGGAAGAGATGGCCCTGAATCTGACCGACGTCATGGTCCGTCGCCTGGGACTGGCCTATCTGACCCCGGACAACGGCCGGCGGGCCGCACCCAAGGCAGCCGAGTTTACGGCCGGGCTTTTGGGTTGGACCGCCGAAGAGACCCAGTCTCAGTTGGAAACCTACTATCGGTTGTTAAGCGATGAACTCGCCTTTAAGTAAGATTGATAATCAATTCTCAAAAAGCTATTTTATTGACGTGGGAAAGAAGTTTGTGTAACTCAGTAAGTTACTCAAATCCAAAAGAGGTTGCGGAAAGAGCTATTCCCGGGTGAATCATGACTCACAAAGCAGTCGTTTTAATCGTGGATGATGATCGGGTGGTTCGAAAACTGCTTTCGAGAATGCTGGAGCAGGAAGGTCACGAAGTTATCGAGGCCTCTCGGGCCGAAATCGGATTGAGTCTGGCCAAGTCGAGACGTCCGGACCTTATTCTCCTGGACGTGATGATGCCTGAAATGGACGGGTTCGAGGCCATCAAGCAGCTCAGGAGCGATCCGACCACGGCGGATTCCCCGGTCATCTTTCTCTCGGCCAAGACCCAGACCTCCGACAAGGTCAGGGGACTGGAACTGGGGGCTTCGGACTACATCAGCAAGCCGGTGGATAAGGCCGAATTCCTGGCCAGAGTCAGGATACATCTCAAGTTGAAGCGCCAGGACGAAGCCCTGCGGGAGTATACCCAGAACCTGGAAAAAATGGTCGAGGAAAGAACCAGGCAGCTTCTTCATGCTCACCGCCTGGCCAGCCTGGGCACTCTCGCCGCCGGCATCGCCCATGAAATCAACAATCCCACTACGTTCATCACCGGCAATCTTCAGACCATCGAAAACTTCTGGGCTAAAATCGTCCCCTATCTTGAGACACACCCGCAAGCCGGGGCTGACAAAAAAATTAGTTATATTATTAAAGAATTTCCGGACATGATCAAATCCATCCGTTCCGGGGCTGATCGCATCACCAACATCGTCGCCGGATTGAAGGCCTTTGCCCGAAAAGACTCGAGCCTCAAGGAGGCTACCAATGTCAACGAATGCATTGAAGAGGCCCTTAAGCTGATCAACAACCGCCTGAAGTACTATGTCAAGGTGGAGGAAGACCTCGCCCCCGCCCTCCCTCAGGTTTGGGCCAATTCCCAACAGCTCATCCAGGTCTTCGTCAATCTCATGCTTAACGCGGCCGATGCCATCGGCCAAAGAGAAGGCCGATTGAAGATAACCAGCCGCCAGAGGCCGGACGGCCGGGTTGAGCTGGTTTTTACCGACGACGGCCAAGGCATGACGACCGAAGTCAAGGATAAAATTTTCGATCCGTTCTTTACGACCAAGCCCGTCGGTGAAGGGACCGGCCTGGGGATGTCCATCACCCATGGTATTATCCAGGACCATCGGGGGACCATCGAGTTGAATAGCGCCCCCGGGCAAGGGACCACTTTTGTTCTGACCTTGCCCACAGAGAAGAATTAATGACCATCGAATTCCGTCCGACCCTGAAAATTAGGATTCTCGCTGTCGATGATGAGAAAGACATCACCGACCTTTTGGTCCGCCATTTCCATTTCAAGGGCTATGATATCGTGGGAACCAACGATCCCGGCGTCGCCTTGAAAATGATCGAGGAAGAAAATTTCAATATCGTTATTTCCGATATCGTCATGCCGGGCCTGGACGGCCTGGAGCTTCTCCGAAGAATCAAACACTATAACGGCGGCATCCAGGTTATAATGATCACCGGGTACGTGACCATGAACAACATCCTATCGGCCATGCGCCGCGGAGCTGAGACGGTCTTTTTTAAACCGCTCGGGGATTTGGACAAACTGGAAGAGACCGTGAAGCAGTGCGTGACCAAATTGCAGATGTGGCAAAAGATTCTCAAGGAACTGGGAACCATGGGCAGGACGGGGCGGCCACATGCCTGAAATAGAACTCGATCCGGAATTACTGTCAGATTTCATTATCGAATCCAGAGAGCTGCTCGACGATTATTCGGCCAAGCTGATCGACCTGGAGACTCGTCCGGACGACCCCGACGTGGTCGGGGCCATATTCCGGGCCGCTCACACCCTCAAGGGCAGCAGTGCTTTTTTCAATTTGATCCACATTAAAAACTTCGCCCATAAGCTCGAAAACCTTCTGGATGACTTGCGCAACAAACGCCGTTCGGTCACCTCCGAATTGGTCGATTTCCTTTTGACCGGCGGCCATCATCTCCAAAACATGTTCGATCGGGTCGGCGCCGGTGATTATTCGACCGATTTGAACCGGGAAGAGGACGCATTTTTACAAAAACTTCTATCCTTGCTGGAAAAAGGACCATCGGCCCCGGCCGCCGCCCCCGAGTCGGTCCTCAAGTCCATTCAACTCTTGACGACCGAATATAAGGGCGCCGGCCGGGAGCCGGAACAGGTCCTGCTACAAATCGATGCCCTCCTGGCCGGTTTGCCGATGACCGCCGAACCTTCCGTTTCCCCCGCCCCAACCGAAAGGAAGGCCGAGAGCAAAGCGGTTCGATATATGTATCGGGACCTGGACTTGACCGAACCGCTTCAAGCCGCTCTGACCGCCATGGACAGGGCCGAAGAAACAGGGTCATTGGACGCCCAAGCTTACGATCACGCCCTCGGCCGCCTTCAGGACCTGGTTGAAAAACACGAACTGGCGGACTTGAAAAAGCCCCTGGCTTCGACCATAGAGGACTTTATCGCGGTCAGGGACAGCTCCATCGGTTTCGATCCGCTTCTGCTCACCCTGCTTAAGGACAATCTGAAAGCGGTCGTGAAACTGGTCGAAAAGGTCGAGGCGGAACCCTTGTCGGAGGTTCAAGCGGTTCCGGAAAAGGCGGCGCCGAAGGTGGAAGCCGAACCCAAGACGGTTCGGGCCGCTCGGGAGGAGCGCGTCGAGCGCAAGACCATGCGCATCGACGAGGAAAAGGTCGACGGCTTTATGAGCTACGTTGGTGAACTGATCGTAACGGCTGAGACCTTCAGTTACCTCCAGAAGAGGATTGAGGCCGAACAGGTCAGCCTCACGACCATCCGGGCCTTCAAGAACGCCAACCAGGCCTTTCGCGAACTGTCGGACGAGCTCCAAGAGAGCCTGATGGAGATTCGTCGGGTGCCCGTCAAAGGTCTTTTTCATAAGGTGGCCTTAATGGGCCGCGAACTGTCCGGCCAGATGGGCAAGAAGGTCAAGGTGGAGATCGAGGGCCAGGATGTTCGGCTGGACAAAAGCATCGCCGAGAACCTCGAAGGCCCTCTGGTTCATATCATCCGTAATTCCATGGACCACGGGTTGGAAACGCCGGAAGTCCGGGAAAAGGCGGGCAAGCCTCCCGAGGGATTGCTCCGAGTGAAGGCTTCAACGGATAAAGAGTTCTTTTGCCTGGAGATATTCGATGACGGTCGAGGAATAGACCCGGATGACATGAGGCGGGTGGCGGTGGAAAAAGGCCGAATGTCCGAAACCCAGGCCCGCAACCTTTCAAACAAGGAAGCGGTCAACCTGATCTTTGGGGCCGGATTTTCCACAGCCAAGGAGATCACCGATGTCTCGGGCCGAGGCGTGGGTATGGACGTGGTCCGGACCAACATCTCCCGGCTCAACGGATCGATAAACGTGGACTCCACCCCCGGACGGAGCACGAGCATCTCTCTTAAGATACCCTTGAGCGTGACCCTCCAAGTGGTCAAGGCCCTGTTGGTTCGAGTAGGGGCCGAGAATTTCATTATTTCCCTTGATGACATCATCGAGTCCCTGAGACCTTCCGCCCAGGAACTGGCTTCCATCGAAGGGCGGGGAGAAGTTTTGAACCGGCGGGGCCAGATTCTGCCTTTGATCCGGCTCTACGAAATTTTCAACCTCAAACCTCAGTTCACCGACCCATGTGAGGCCATTCTGGTCATTGTCGAGACCACGGCCGGACGTTTCGGCCTATTGGTCGATGAAGTCATCGGCCAGCAGCAGATCGTGGTCAAGGACCTGGGAACCCACTTTAAAAACCTGGCCTGCCTGGCCGGCAGCGCCATTCTGGGCGACGGGCGGCTGGGGCTGGTCCTAGACGCTGACGGCCTGATTCGACTGGCCCTGGGCGTGTAATAGGGGTCGGTTGTTTGTCCCCGCCCGGCCCGCGCCGGCTTAGGGGCGGCGTTTTTTCATTCGCGGGGAAAGGGCGGCCCGAGTAGAGACCGCCGTCCGGACGATGAAAAAAGGAAGAATACATGGAAGTCGAACGAGTTTTTTTGTTGCCCGGGGAATTCATCATCAGTAAGAAACCCCACGAGGTGACCACTCTCCTGGGTTCCTGCGTGACGGTTTGTCTTTACAGCCGCTCGGCCAAATTCGGGGGCATGAATCATTATATGCTCCCGAGTTCGGCCACGGGGGAACGCCACGCCAAGTACGGCGATTATGCCATTCAGACCATCGTCCAGTTCCTGGAACGGGGGGCCGGGTCCCTGAAGGGCGCGGAAGCCATGGTCTTCGGCGGGGCCAATGTCGTGGGGGCCATCATCAGCGGGGCTCAGATCGGGATTAAAAACGTGGAAACCGCCCGCAATATGCTCAAGGAATACAACATTCCCATTACCAAGGAAGTCGTGGGGGGCAACACCGGCATGAAAATAAGATATCAAACCTGGGATAACCAGGTGGCCTATCGATATATCGAACGGTCCCAGTTCGCTCAGACCATGCTGGCCAAGGAGGCCCACCTCCAGCAGAACAAGATCAAGGTTTTGGTGGTGGACGATTCGGCCCTGGTGCGCAACCTGTTGATCAAGGCCATGGAACAGGAGCCGGACATCGAGGTGGTCGGTCAGGCCGGGGACGCCTTCGAGGCTCGGGAAAAACTGCTGGAAAAAGACCCGGACGTCATCACTCTGGACATCATCATGCCCAAAATGGACGGCGTGTCCTTTCTTAAAAAACTCATGGTCTATTACCCCAAGCCGGTGATTATCGTCAGCACCATCGCCAAGGCCGGGAGCAAGGTCCAGCTCCGGGCCGATCAGATCGGAGCCGTGGACGTGATCGACAAAGAAACCCTGACCATCTATCAAGGAATAGACAAGATCAAATCGGTCCTCATCCCCAAAATACGCCAGGCCGCCCGCACCTACGTCAGAAAAAAGGATAAGGACGAAATCAGCCAGATGTGAAACTATAATTCAAAAACAGCACTCGGTGAATTCTGGCCCGCCGCTTCAAGATGGACGTTCCTGCTTCCGGCGGCCAAGACCGAGCCGATGACTTCCAAGGCCAGTTCCGGGCGATTGTTCACCTGGCTCAGGTGGGCCAGAATGACTTGGTTTAACCCGGGATGAGTCACTTCCCCGAGCAGTTCCGCCGTCTTTTCATTGGACAGGTGCCCTCGACGGCCCCGGACCCGCCGTTTGGTCTCCCAAGGATAGGGCCCGTCCTGGAGCATTTGCGGGTCGTGATTGGCTTCAATCACTAAGGCCCGGCAGCCCCCCAGCTTTTCCCGAACCAAATTAGTGACCGCGCCCAGGTCCGTGGCCAGCCCCAGACGAACTCCATTGTTTTCCAGAACCATGCCCACCGGATCGGCCGCGTCGTGAGACAAGGAAAATGGCTGGAGCCGCAAACCCCCGACGGCGAACACCTCCCCGGTTTGAAAAAGACACGGCTCGATCCGACCCAAGAGAGGCCGGGCCCTGGCCAAAGTCTCCTGATTGATGTAGACCGGCAGCCCGAGCTTTCTGGCCAACGGCCCCACGCCCGAAATGTGGTCCCGATGTTCGTGGGTCACCACAATGGCCTTGAGCCGAATCGGGTCCAGACCGGCTAGAGCCGCCCGCCTGAGCACTTCCCTGGCCGGCAGACCGGCGTCGATCATCAGGGCCTGCCCGGCGGCTTCCACCCAAAGGGCGTTGCCCCTGCTTCCGCTGGCTAAGACGCAAAAACGAATGAGTCCCTCCTTCGATGGACGGCTTGTAGCCGATTAGGGTGCTCGGGCTGGATCAGACCCGTCCGACGTACCGGATACCGGGCATCCCCGACCAGAGCGGCCTCGGTGTTCATGGTTTGTCCTGCAAGCGAAAGACCATGCTCCGTTCCCATCCGTTGCCCGGAGAGAACGCGAAGCCGAACTTTTTATACAACCCGATGGCCCGCATATTGTGGCCTTCCACCGCCAACCAAACCGTACCCAGTTTAAGCTGGGATGCCCGGTGCAAAGCGATCCTGGTCAGTTCCGTGCCCACTCCCCGCCCTCGATGGGAGTTTAGGATGAAGATTAAAAATTCCGCGTCATTCCGTGAAGAGTCAGCCAGAAGGGCCGAGTGGCCGATGACCGCGTCGTCCCGCCAGGCCAGGAAGTTCTCGGCCCGCTGGATAAGAAAATCGATCCACTGCCGCCGGGCCTCGCTTTCCTCGGGCGGCAATCCCTGAGACATTTTTTTAGGCGTGAACAGATCATACATATCTCGCAGACATCGAGCGTCGTCCTGATTGCAGGAGCCGAGCTGAAACGGGACCCCCGCTTTGTCCACCAGGATTATCCGTTGATTATGGTTGTCCATCGCCCACGTCCCTGCCGCTGGGGCGGTTTTAACCGCCGGGAACGAGAGTCCCGGTTGACACGGTCGTTTATTGCCCCGACAAACCCATCCGTTCTTTTATCAGGGCCTCGATTGCGCCGGGATCGGCTATGGTTGAGATGTCCCCTAGTTGGTCGAATTGAGCGGAGGCGATCTTTTGGAGCAGCCGCCGCAGAATCTTGCCGCTGCGGGTCTTGGGCAGGCTGTCGGCCCATTGAATCACGTCGATCGTGGCGATGGGACCGATTTCCGAACGCACCAGGGCCGTCAGCTCCTTTTTCAGCTCCTCGGACTTGGGCGCTCCGGAATTCAGGGTGACGAAAGCATAAATACCCTGGCCCTTGACCGGATGGGGAAAGCCGACTACGGCCGCTTCGGCCGCCAGATCATGTAAAACCAGGGCCGACTCGATCTCGGCCGTACCCAGCCGATGCCCGGAAACATTGATCACGTCGTCGATCCGGCCGATGATCCAATAATAGCCGTCCTCGTCTTTTTTAGCGCCGTCTCCGGTGAAATACATGCCGTGGATCTGGGAAAAATAAGTTTCAATAAAGCGGTCGTGGTTCTTGAAAACCGTTCTGGCCATGCCGGGCCACGGCTTTCTGATGAACAAAGCCCCTTCCTGTCCGGGGAATTTAACTTCCCGACCGGTCTCCGGATCGATGATGACCGGGTCGATCCCGAAAAAGGGAAAGGCGCAGGAACCGGGTTTGATCGGGGCTACGCCCGGTAGGGGGGTGATCATATGGCCGCCGGTTTCGGTCTGCCACCAGGTATCCATGATCGGGGCCCAATCACGGCCGACGTGATGATAGTACCAACGCCAGGCCTCGGGGTTGATCGGTTCGCCCACGCTGCCCAACAGCCGGAGCGATGAAATATCGTGTTTCCGGACGTGTTCGCCGCCTTCCTTGGCCAGGGACCGGATGACGGTCGGAGCGGTATAGAATTTGTCCACCCTGTATTTGGCCACGATGGACCAGTACCGGTCGAAACCGGGGTAATGGGGCGCTCCTTCGAAGAGAACCCCGGTCAAACCGTTGGTCAAGGGACCGTAGACGCCGTAAGTATGTCCGGTCACCCAGCCGATGTCGGCCGTACACCAAAAAGTTTCTTCATCCTTGAGATCAAAGACGAGTCTGGTGGTTATGGCCGCGTAAAGCAGATAGCCGGCCTGGGTATGGACCACCCCTTTGGGCTTGCCGGTGCTGCCGCTGGTATAAAGAATGAAAAGAGGGTCTTCCGCGTCCATTGGTTCCGGCGGGACGTAATCGGGCAGGCCGGGAGCGGCCAGGGCTTCATGCCACCAAATGTCCCGGCCGGGCGTGAGCTCGGTCTTGAGACCGCACCGGTCCAGCAGAAGGACTCTCCTGACTCCGGGACATTTTTTCAAGGCCTCGTCCACGTTTTTTTTCAGGGGAACAGTCCTGCCGGCCCGTCGTCCGCCGTCGGCGGTAATGACCACTTCGGCCTCACAGTCTTGGATACGGCCGGCCAGGGATTCGGCGCTGAAACCGGTGAAGACCACGCTGTGAATCGCCCCGATCCGGGCGCAGGCCAGCATGGCCGTGGGCAGCTCCACGACCATGGGCAGATAAATGATTACGCGGTCGCCTTTTTTCACCCCTTGGGCCTTTAAGGCGGCGGCCAATCCGTTGACCCGGCGGTAGAGGTCCAGGTAGGTGACCACATGGCCCTCCCGCGGGTCGTCACCTTCCCAATAATAAGCCACCCGGTTCTTCAAACGTGGCAAATGACGGTCAAGACAGTTGAAACAGACGTTCAAAATCCCCCCGCCGAACCATTCGACCCGGCCTTCGTCCAAGTCATGGCTAAGCACGACCTCCCAAGGTTTTTCCCAGGTCAGATACTTTGGGGCCTGTTCCGACCAGAAGCCCTCCGGGTCTTCAATCGAGCGCCGATATAGGGATTCATATTCATCCCGACTTTTGATGAAAGCCGACTGTTGAAATTCAGCAAGATGTGCGCCGTACCCTTGGGGCGTCTCTTCCATCATTCCACTCCTTTGCTTCCATCCTCATCGAAGGCGAATTTATTCGCGGGAGACTAAAAATGGCTCAATCTCCCGGTCGTGGCCCCGGCCAGGCCGATATTGCGTCCCTGATCCAGTCCAACAGTCGTTTGGCCGGTCATCCGAAGGGGCGGGACCCGCCGATTTAACTATCGCAATAAAATGTAACATATCCCGGTCTTGAGTCAACTCAAAAAACCTCCAATGGGCAACCGTTCACTAAACGGGGGCATTTTCCCCCTCGGTCAGCCCAGCCGACGGAAGTGGATTCCTGCTTTCGCAGGAATGACGTATAGTTATCGCCGTCATTCCCGCGCAAGCGGGAATCCAGACCACCGATAACTAAACGATTACGCCGATGGTCCTCCTGGGGGTAGAGGGACTTATACAAAATTTTTGGAAAGTAGAAAGTAAGAAAAAAGAGCGGGAACCTTTCAAATACAGCCGGCTCGACCCTCAAATATCGGCTGTTTCAACCGGTATGTCCAAATCCCCCTTCGCCCCGGTCCGTATCTTCCAGATTCTCAACCAATTCCAATTCGGCCGGCCAGACCCTGGCGATGACCATTTGGGCGATCCGGTCCCCCCGCCTGATGACCACGTCTTCCTGTCCGAGATTGATCACGGCCAGGCCGATCTCGCCGCGATAATCCGCGTCGATGGTCCCGGGTGAATTGATCAGGGTCAGACCATGGTTCAGGGCCAGGCCGCTGCGGGGGCGGACCTGAATCTCGTATCCGGTCGGCAAGGCCAGGGCCAGCCCCGAAGGGATCAAGGCCCGCTGGCCCGGTTTGATCGTAACCGGAATCCGGACGGCGGCTCGAAGATCAAGACCGGAACTGCCCGAAGTCTCATATTTCGGCAAAGGCAGGTCCGCGTCTTCCCCGGGCCGAACGCGCCTGATTTTGATTTTGACTTTTTCCATGACCGGGGTGCTACCCGGTCAAAACGTCGGTGGAAAGATCACTCGGTTCAAGCGGGCCCAGAACGGTCAGGGAAAGATTCTCTGGGCTCAAATATTTCCGGGCCACCCCCACCACCTGATCCACGGTCACTTGGGCCACCTGATCGAGGATTTCGTCAAAATCGATATAACGGCCGTAAGTGATCTCGTTTTTGGCCAGCCGGATCATTCGACTGTCCGGGCTTTCCGAGCCGAGAATGATGCTGCCCTTAAGGTGTTCCTGAGCCGCCTTCAATTCCGGTTTATCGATTTCCCCCTTCCGCATCTTGTCCAGCTCGGCCAGAATAAGGCGGATGGTTTCTTCGGTCTGGCCGCGATCAACACCGGCGTAGATGCCCAGCATCCCGGTGTCCAGATAAGCCGATAAAAACGAATAGACCGAATAGGCCAGCCCCCGGTTTTCCCTGATTTCCTGAAAAAGGCGCGAACTCATGTTGCCGCCAAGGATGATGTTAAGCAGGGCCGCGGGATATCGCTCGTCTTCAAGGGCGCTGGGGAAAGTAGACCCTAGACAGAGATGGACTTGCTCCAGATTTCTGGTGGTGACATGAATGCCGGCCTGGGCTTGAGGGCGTTGATCGGAGCGGTGAATAGGGGGCAAAAGCCCGGACTCGAATGAGGGAGCCATCAAATCGACGAAGGCCTGGTGGTCCACGTCGCCGACCGCGGCCACGACGATATTCGGCGCGAGGTAGTTCCGTGCGAGGTAGGCGCGGATTTCCTTGGGTGTAAAAGAGGAGACGGTTTCCATGTGGCCCAAAACCGGCGAGCCCAGGGGATCATGAGGCCACAGGTTCAGGGAGAAGAGGACGTGGACCAGTTCGTCGGGCGTGTCCTCCAGCATGTGAATTTCTTGGAGAATAACCTGGCGCTCCCTTTCCAGGTCTTCGGGGGCGAACAGGGAATTAAGAAAAATGTCGGTGAGCAGGTCGGTGACCAGGGGCAGGTGATCGGACATGACCTTGGCGTGGAAACAGGTGAATTCCTTGCTGGTGAAAGCATTGGACATCCCGCCGACCTGGTCGATTTCCTTGGCGATCTGGCGGGCGGTTCGGCGGGAGGTGCCCTTGAAGATCATGTGTTCGATCATATGGGAAAGACCGCTTTCATCAGGCTTTTCGTCCCGGGAACCTATGTTGACCCAGATGCCCACTGAAACGGATTTAAGATGGGGAATCCGTTCGGTCACGATTCGCAAGCCGTTGCCCAGGGCTGTTTTATTATCCACCACTCTCCTCGCCTTGACTCGGGCTCCGGAGAAGCTTTTCTCCGGAGTCTCAGGTGTAAAGGTTAGTTTTTTTGATCCAAGTCTATGTTTTCCCCCAGGACGGCCTTGCGGGAGAGACGAATTTTACCTTGTTTGTCTATGCCTAGAACTTTAACCAAAATCTCGTCGCCTTCCTGGACCACATCACTGACTTTCTGAACCCTTTCATCGCTGAGTTGGGAGATGTGGACCAAACCGTCAGTGCCGGGCAGGATTTCCACAAAGGCCCCGAAGTCCATGATTTTAACCACTTTGCCCAAATAGACCTGATCCACTTCCGGTTCCTGGGTCAGGCGGCGGATGGTTTTGACCGCGGTTTCGGCTCCGGCCAAATTTTGGCCGTAAATCGAGATTTTGCCTGAATCATCGATTTCAATCCGGGTGGCGGTCTCAGCCTGAATGGCCCGGACTATCTTGCCTTGGGGGCCGATGATGTCCCTGATCTTTTCCGGGTTGATTTCGATGGTCACAAGCTGAGGAGCGTAAGGTGACAATTCGGGACGAGGTTCGGCTATGGCTTGGGCCATCTTGTCCAGAATGAATATCCGGCCCGCTCGGGCCTGGTCCAAGGCCCTGGCCATGATTTCCTCGGTCACCCCGGAAATCTTGATGTCCATCTGAATCGCGGTCACGCCCTGTCTGGAACCGGCGATCTTAAAGTCCATGTCACCCAGATGGTCCTCGTCACCGATGATATCGGTCAGCACGGCCACCTGATCACCTTCCATGACCAGGCCCATGGCCACTCCGGCCACTGGGGCCTTTATGGGCACACCGGCGTCCATCAAAGACAAACACCCGGCGCAGACCGTGGCCATGGAGGAGGAACCGTTGGATTCGAGGATTTCCGAAACAACGCGGACCGTATAGGGGAATTCCTGTTCGGCGGGCATGGCTGACTTAATGCTTCGTTCGGCCAAGGCTCCGTGACCGATCTCCCGCCGACCGGGAGCCCGAAGCTGTTTGGCTTCGCCCACGCAGAACGGAGGGAAATTGTAATGGAGCATAAAGGACTTGGAGGTTTCCCCGATCACCGCGTCCAGGCGCTGGTCGTCAAAGGCCGTCCCCAGGGTGGTCACGCCCAGGGCCTGAGTCTCCCCACGGGTGAACAGAGCCGAACCATGGGCTCTGGGCAGAATCCCCACCTGACATTCAATCGATCTGACTTCATCGAATCCCCGGCCGTCGATCCGCCTTTTTTCCATCAGGACCATCTTTCTGAAGACCTCGCGCTCGAGTTCGACGAAGGCGTTGAAGATATCCGGGCCCCGTTCAGGGTATTCCGGGCTTAGTTCTTCTATGGCCGCCCGAAGAATTTCCTCCAGTTTATCGTGCCGGGCTATCTTGCCGGGGACGGACATGGCTTCCCAGACCGGAGCGGCATATCTTTCCTTGACCAAAGCGATCAGGCCTTCATCCCGGATTGTTTCCTGGGGCGCTCGTTTGGATTTGCCCAAGGCCGCTTTTAGTTCTTCCTGCATGTCCAATATCGGCTGGATCTCGCGGTGGGCAAAGAAGACGGCCTGTAAAAGGTCGGCCTCGCTGGCTTCATTAGCCCCGCCTTCGACCATGACCACCGCTTCCCGGCCGCCGGCCACGATAATGGCCATATCCGAAGTCTCGATCTGCTGCTGAGTGGGATTGACCACAAGCCGGCCGTCGATGCGCACCACTCTGGTCCCGGCGATTGGCCCGTTGAAGGGCACGTCGGATATCTCCAAGGCGGCGGAAGCGCCGATCATGGCCAAAGTGTCCGGGTCATAGTGCTCATCCACGGACAAAGCCGTGGCGATGATCTGGGTTTCATAGTTCCAGGTTTTAGGCAGCAAGGGCCGGCAAGGCCGGTCGATGAACCTGGAAGTTAAAGTCTCCTTCTCCGAAGGCCGGCCGATTTCTCGACGGAAAAAGTTGCCGGGGATACGGCCGACGCCATAAAAACGTTCCTGGTAATCCACGGTCAGCGGTACGAAATCTATTCCGGTCCTTTGATCCTGGGTGGCCACGACGGCCACCAGGACCACCGTATCGCCGCAGCGCACGGTGACGGCCCCGCTGGCCTGTCGAGCGACGTGACCAGCCTCAATTGTGATCGTGGCTTCTCCCAATTTTTTTTCAACTTGCATTTTTATTTTCAGTCTCCTTTGGTGATTGGCGTTTGTTTATGAAAGTATGAATGGACAAACGCACCAATTCACTTACGGAGGCCAAGTCGAGCTATCACGTCACGATATCGGTCAATGTCCTTGCGTTTCAAGTAATTGAGCAATCGGCGCCGTTGCCCGACCAGTTTTAAAAGCCCCCGTCTTGAATGATGGTCTTTCTTATGGATTTTAAAATGTTCGGTCAGATTGGTGATACGTTCGCTGAGTAAGGCGATCTGAACCTCAGGGGACCCGGTGTCGGATTCGTGTTTTTTGAAACCTTCGATCAGGTCCTTTTTGCGTTCCGGAGTTAATGGCACCTCTTTTTTCCTCCTTTTGACAATTACGCTAAATATCAAATATTATTTATCTCCTCCCAAGAACCCTGATCGGAACCAGACATCCGTCTTGTGGGTCGCCTGTGGGAGAGTTGTATTCGTAAACGGCCAACAGCCCCGAATGATGATCCAGAACTTGCACGGGACCGGGCTGAAGGCTGTATTCGTCCATCCGGCTCAGGGGTAAGGGCCGGCCGTGTTCCACCAAGGGAATCAGGCCTTCGGACACGTAAACCTTGGGTAAAAAGGCCAAGACTTGGTCGAGGGGGATGAGCAGTTCCTCAAGACGCCCGCTCCGGGCCAGGGCCAAGGCTTCTTCCAAGGATACAGCCTGGTTGATGTTGAATGGCCGGGCCGAAAGCCGCCGCAGACTGCCCAGGCAGGCTCCGGTTCGTAACCGGCGGCCTAGATCGACCGCCAGAGAACGGATATATGTTCCTTTGGCGGCCCGGACATGGAAAGAAATTTGGGGCAGATCGATTCCGGTCAGGGTCAGTTCATGGACCTCGACCATCCGGGACCTGGGCGGCACTTTCTCGCCGGACCGGGCCAGGCGATAGGCCGGCCGGCCGTTGATTTTGATGGCTGAATAGTCCGGGGGGACCTGTTCGATCAGACCGACAAACTCCGAGGCCGCATTGATGATTTCATGGGGACTCAGGTCCAGGGCCGTGTTTTTTCCAATAACCCGGCCGGTCACGTCTCCGGTGTCCGTGGCCAGACCCAAGATCATTCGGCCGAGGTATTCCTTTTCCCCGGCCTGTAGAAAGCGGACCAGTTTGGTGGCTCGATTCAGACACAGGATCAGCACGCCGGTGGCCAGAGGGTCCAGGGTGCCGGTGTGTCCGATCTTTTTGATTCCGGACGCCCGGCCCACTTGCCGCAGGACCTCGTACGAACTGAGACCCTTGGGCTTGTCCACCACCAAGACCCCGGAAATTGTTTTTGACCGATGGCTCGAACTCACTGGCTGTTTTCACTCCCCGGCATTAACCGGCCGGCGGTTTCTATAACCTCTTTCTTGATTGCCTCGATCGGACCCTGGGCCGTGAATCCGGCCGCGTTGACGTGTCCGCCGCCGCCGAACGACCGGGCCAGGACCGCCGCGTTGAACCGGCCCTTGGACCGGAGACTGACTTTACATCCGCCGTTGTCCGTCTCTCTGAACAGCAAGGACAGTTCCACTCCCCGGACAAATCTGGGATATTCGACAAAACCGTCGGTGTCTATGGCCGTGGTCACGGTGCGGGACATCATCTCTTTTGTCACCGTCAACGCCCCGATTCTGCCCTCCGAAAAAAACTCGACGTCCTTCAAACTAAGCCCCAGAAGCCTCAGTCTTTGAGGCGGCCTGTTCAAATGAAGGTCTTGAAAAATCTTCCAAGGCCGAGCCCCTTTCCTGACCAGGTCGCCGCACACGGCCATCACTTCGGCCGTGGTGTTTTCGTAGGAAAAAGAACCGGTGTCCGTGGAAATGGCCACAAAAAGGTTCGTGGCCATTTCCGGCGTGATTTCGGCCTTCAGGGTCAGGAGCAGATGATAGACCAGCTCCCCGGTGGCCGATATTTTCTCGTCCACCACGGCGGACTCGGGCAAGGGTCCGTCAGGGATATGATGGTCCAACACGGCCAGCACCGGGACATCGGCCATGGCCAAGGCCTGTTCTCCGGCCCGCTTCAAACTGTTGCAGTCGAGAAGCACGGCCGCCTCGTAGTCCTCCGGTCCGCCCGGGAGCGCCGTTACGGCTTGGGAACCCGGCAGAAATTCATACAGGCTCGGGACGCCGTCTTCACAGAACATGGTCGCTTTTTTACCCAAGGCCGTCAGGCCTTGTCCCAGAGCGATCAGAGACCCCAGGGCGTCGCCGTCCGGATTGACATGGGTAAGAAGGATAAACCTTTTTTTCCCGGTCAGGAGGCCGGCGATGGCCTTGAGTCCATTTCTTGTGTGATCAGCCGGATACATCGTCGTTGTCGTTCTCCGATTCGGGACCCTGTTGGTCGGTCAGGTTTTTGAATACCTGGTCCATATGTTGAGCATATTCCAGTCCGCGGTCTAACTGAAAAAAGATTTCCGGAACAAACTTGAGGCTGACCGCCCGTCCCACTTCCCTCCGGAAAAATCCGGCGGCGCTTTCCAGCCCCCGCTGAACCTCCCCTCGGTCCACGTCGTCTTTAAATACGCTGTAATAAACCACGGCCCGCCGCAGATCCGGACTCATTTTTACCTTGGTTATAGTCACGGCGGTAAGCCGGGGGTCCTTAACCTTGAACAAAAGAAGCTCGGAAATCTCCTTCTGAATCAATTCCTGGACTCGGGACACTCTTTTCTTGATCACGGTCTCGCCAAGCTCCTTGAACCGAATGTCGGTCAAAAAACGTTGATGATCTCGATGTTCGATTCGATCACTTCCGCTTCGGTTTCCCGCTCGACGTAATCCAGAACCTTATCCAGGGCCGAATTGACGAAACGCCGGTCGTTGCCGACCAAGGTCACCCCCAGTCCGGCGCGCTGCCACAAATCGTTGTCCTCTACTTCGGCCACGGAAACGTTGAACCTTGATTTCAGGCGGCCCAACAGACTTTTGACCACCTTACGCTTGCCCTTCAAGGAAGCATTCTCGGGAATGAACATCGATATTTTCAGCAAGCCGACAACCATGGCCGATAACATCTCAAGAGCATCATTACAGGGTGGCGGCGATGTCTTCAATGACGTAAGCCTCGACTATGTCCCCGGCTTTTATGTCATTATAGTTGTCCAGTCCGATGCCGCACTCGAAACCACTGACTACTTCCTTGGCATCCTCTTTAAAGCGTTTGAGCGATCCGATCCGGCCGTCGTAAACGACTACGTCATCCCTGAGCAGCCTGGCCCGGGCTCCCCGGACGACCTTGCCGTCGATGACGGAGGAACCGGCGATGGTGCCCACCTTGGTAATATGAAAGGCCTCTCGCACCTCGGCCCGACCGATAACCCGTTCCTCATGGATCGGTTCGAGCATCCCGACCATGGCTTCCTTGATCTCATCGATCAACTTGTAAATCACGTCGTAGAACCGGACCTGAACCTTTTCCTGTCCGGCCAGGTCCTGGACCTTGGCGTTGGGCCGGACGTTGAATCCGACGACCAGGGCGTTCGAGGCCGAGGCCAACATGATGTCATTGTCCGATATGGACCCGGTCGAAGAGTGAATGATGTTGACCTTGATTTCCTGGGTGGACAACTTGGCCAGGGCGTCGGAAATGGCTTCCAGGGAACCTTGGACATCGGCCTTGAGCACGAGGTTGAGTTCCTTGGTGGCGCCTTCCTTGATCGAGTCATAGAGGGTTTCCAGGGTGACCTTGGAGGTCTGGAGCAGCTCGCTTTCCCGCTGTTTGAGCTGGCGGTGCTGGCTGACCTGCTTGGCCTGTCTGTCATCCCCAAGGACCACGAATTCGTCGCCGGCCTGAGGCACCCCGGAAATGCCTTGAATCTCCACGGGCATGGCCGGACCGGCTCCATCCACCCGTTGGCCCCAATCGTTGAACATGGCCCGGACTTTGCCGTGATAAACACCGCAGACACAAGCGTCTCCGGCTTTCAACAGACCGCCTTGGATGAGCACCGTGGCCACCGGTCCGCGGCCTCGATCCAGCCTGGCCTCGATGACCCGGCCTCGAGCCCGTCCGTCGGGTGCGGCGGTCAATTCCAGGACTTCGGCCTGGAGCAGGATGTAATCGAGCAGTTCGTCGATCCCCTGACCGGTCTTGGCCGAAACATCCACAAAAATGGTCTCTCCGCCCCAGGCTTCCGGAATAAGACCCAGATCGGCCATTTCCCGGCGGATACGGTCCGGATTGGCTTCAGGTTTGTCGATTTTGTTGACCGCCACGATGATCGGCACCTTGGCCGCCTTGGCGTGGTCGATCGCCTCCCGTGTCTGCTGCATCACTCCATCGTCGGCGGCCACGACCAGAACGACGATGTCGGTGACCTGAGCCCCTCTGGCCCGCATGGCCGTGAAGGCTTCGTGACCGGGCGTGTCCAAAAAGGTGACCCGGCCGCCATTGGTGATTACGTGATAAGCGCCGATGTGCTGGGTGATGCTCCCGGCCTCCCCTTCGATGACGTTCGTTTTTCGGATGGCGTCGAGCAGGGAAGTCTTGCCGTGGTCAACATGACCCATGACCGTCACCACGGGCGGACGAATCTCCTTGGGGGTCGTCGCGCCTTCTTCAATATGAATGAAATCGCCTTCGTCAAAAGCGCCTTTCTCCACTTCGTAACCGAATTCCGAGGCCACCAAGGCCGCGGCTTCAAAGTCGATGGCCTGATTCAAGTGGGCCATCAACCCTAAAGACATCAATTTGCGAACCACCTCGGTCCCTTTGACGCCCATCTTTTTAGCCAGGTCCGTTACGGTTATAGCATCAACCATTTTAATCCTTCGTTTAATGGCTTTGGGGACGGTTATCTCGGTTTTTTTAAGCTTTTTAACGGGGCGCGCCGCTTTGCGCGTCCGGCCGGCCCAGCCGGTCTCAACCGTGTCATAAAGTTGTGCCCCTTCGATGATCTCGCGACGGCGCAAGGCCTTTCCCCGCTCGGCCTCGTCTTCGTGGGCCGACACCTCGCGGCTCTTTTTTTTCTTTTTCGGCTTCTTATCATCGGGAGGAGGCGGAGGCGTGGTTGCTACCGGAGGCTCCGGCCGCAGAACCCTCGGTTCCGGTCGAGCCGGACGTTCAGGCGCCGGTTTGAGGGGAATAGGTTCTGGTCTGGGTTTCTCGGGCTTAGGGGGCGGGGTGGGAGCCGGTCGGCTGATGATCCTGGCCGGTTCATCCTTGGGTTTTTTGATTCGCTTGATTTTGGGGCTTGCCTTCGGCGCCGGCGGTCTTTTTTCCGGGGCTCTCGCCTTTTCCCTCTCAGCCGGCGCGGCGGTTTCCGCCACCTGGTCCGTGGGTCCCTCAACCGGTTGAACCTCCGGTCCGGCGGCCGCAAGCTCCGTCGTCTCCAATTCCTCGGCGGCGGCCTCTTCCGGAGCCTCGACGCCGGGTTCCTGCGCGGCGGCCGCTTCAGCCGGGGCTTCCTTTTCGGGTTCCTCTGGCGCGACCGCCTTGGGAGGTTCGGCCGGCGCGGCTTCGGCCGCCTCGGAAACAGTGGTCGCCGCCGCTTCAGGTTCAGGTTCGATCTCGGCCTGGGCTAAAGCCTGAGCTTCAACCGGGGCTGCGGCCGGGGCTTCAGCCGGGATCACCGGCTCAACTTCCATCGGCTCGGCCTCAACCGGGGCGGCCGTCTCAGACTGAACCGCTTCAACCGCCGACTCTGCTTCTTGAGGAACCTCAACCACCTTTTTGCGCCGCCTGATGACAGTCGGCCGGACTCGATCCTCGGTGACCACCTCGGACTTGCGGCCCAGAAGCCGATCCTTGGCCTCCTGGAATTGATGAGGCTCGAGGGTGCTTGAGTGGCTCTTAACCGGGAAGCCCATTTCCTGGAGCTTCTCTACCACTTCTTTGTTATTCATATTAAGTTCTTTGGCTAGCTCGTAAATCCTGACTTTACCCATTAAATATCCCCGTAAGCCTTCTCCGAATCTTAAAATCTTGTCAATTTCGATCAGCTCGGAGACAAGAAATTGCTAAACGCTTCTTAATATTCAGTCCTCCCAGGGCCCTCCGGCCGACAACAATGAATCGATCGAAACGGGCCGACGAAAGGCCCGGGTGAAACGTTTTGATTTTCCGGCCTTGACCAGGCAATCCTCCCTAGGGCATAGATAAGCGCCTCGACCCGCTCCGGTCTGGGTCAAATCCCATTCTACCTGACCCTCCCGATTGACAATCAAACGGACCAAGTTCTTTTTGGACTTCTTGGCCCCGCACCCCAGGCAAGTCCGCACCGGACCTTGAGTCTCGACCGCCCTAGCCACGTTTTATTCCTCTGCCGTCTCCTCACCCTCATCAGCCTCTGATGTGGTTGGACTCTCCTGCGGTTCTTCCTCGGTCTGGTCTTCCGACTTGGCTTCCTCGGCCCGAGAAGGCTCCGGATCAGAAGCCGCGGGAGGCTTGATATCTTTTTCTCCCCCCGCCGTCTTTTTCACCGTTTCTTCCATAAACTCGTTTTCCAACTGTTCCATATACAAACGAGCGGCCGCCAAGATGTTTTCCGCCTTTTTATCATTAATTCCTTGAAGTTGAGCCAGGTCTTCCACGCTGGATTCCAGTATTTCCCCGGCCGACCTGAATCCGGCTTCGTATAAGGCGTCAGCCGTGACCTCGCCCACCCCGGGCAGCCTCAAGAGGGACTGATAGCCTTCCTTGACCGACCGTTGATACTTCGAGTCGCTCTTGACGTCGATCTTCCAGCCCGAAAGCTTGGAGGCCAAGCGCACGTTTTGGCCTTTCTTGCCGATGGCCAGGGAAAGCTGTTCATCCGGCACCACCACCTCCATAGTCTTGCGGGATTCATCCATGATGACCCGCGAGACCACGGCCGGGGCCAAGGCGTTGACAATGAATCGGGCCGAGTCCGGATTGTAGGGAATTATATCTATTTTTTCTCCCCGCAGCTCTTGAACCACGCTCTGCACTCTCGATCCCCGCATCCCTACGCAGGCCCCCACCGGATCGATGTCCGAATCTTCCGAAAGAACGGCGATCTTGGAACGGCTGCCCGGTTCGCGGGCCGCGGCGACTATCTTGACTATTCCTTCGGCGATCTCCGGCACTTCAGTCTCGAAAAGGGCCATGAGGAAGTTAGGATGGGTTCGGGACAAGACGACCTGAGGCCCCCGGCTGTTCTGTCTGACTTCAATGACCAAGGCCCGGATACGATCACCTTGCCGGTAATTTTCCTTGGGTATTTGTTCGCTCTCCGGCAAAATGGCTTCGGTTCGACCCAAATTGACAATGATGTTGCGCTTGTCGAAACGCTGGACGATGCCGTTGATGATTTCGCCTTGACGATCCTTAAAATCCTCAAAGACGATATCCCTTTCCGCGTCCTTCATCCTTTGGATTATGACCTGTTTGGCCGACTGGGCCGCGATCCGGCCGAAGTCGCTCGTCTCCATCTTGACCCCGAGCTCGTCCCCGATCTGGGACTCGGGGTCAAGGATCAAGGCCTCCTCCAGGTTGATCTGAAGTTGCGGATCAGTGACCTCTTCAACCACTTCCTTGAAACGGAAGACCTCCATCTCCCCGGATTCCTCGTTAAAGGACACTTCAAAATTATCAGACAGGCCGAACTTCTTTTTGGCCGCGGACTTGATGGCTTCCTCCAAGGTGTTGATCAGGATTTTCCGATCGATGCCCTTATCCCGGCTGACCTGGTCGATAATTCGTCGTAAGTCGGTAATCATGGTCGTTCTCCAAACATACGGTGGTTTACGCCCTGGCCCAATCGACTTCCGGCACTAATTGAACCCGTTCGGCCTCATCGCATTGGACCTCCAGTATCCGGTCCTCCGTCTCCAACCTTATCCGCCCGTCCTCCAATCCCAAAAGCCGGCCCTTGACCTTCCGCCGCCCTTCGGGGCCGCTTATTTGGACCTTGACCAAACGCCCGGTGAAACGCTGGAAGTCGGCGGTTTTCTTCAGGGGGCGGTCCAGTCCGGGCGAGGAAACCTCAAGGGTGTAAGCCACGGGAATCAGGTCTTCGACGTCCAGCAGACGGCCTAGTTCCCGGCTGAAGCTGGCACAATCGTCCAGGGTCACCCCGGAACCCGGTCGGTCGGAAGAGGCCGCATCCGGTCCATCCGGAAGTCGGTCAATGAAAAGTCGTAGAATCCAGCCGCTTCGTTCCCGTCGGTATTGAATCTCAACCAGCTCAAAACCTTCGGCCCTCAGCACCGGCTGGGCCAGGCTCTCGACTTGACTGACTATCTTTTCTCCGTCAAACTTCATCCCAACTCGAAAAAAAAGTGGGCAAAAACTAGCCCACTTTCGAAGGGTGACACTTTTCACCGCCCGAGCTCTATCCTCGGCGGATATGTATCATCCACTAGTCGAAGTGGACCGCCCCCGAATCTTCGGGGGACGATCACCTCAAAAAGGGACGCTCAGAAAATCGCCTCTTTCACCTAATCGGTGGAGGCCAAGCCCCTGATCTCTTGGTCGGATACAAAAACCAATCGAATCTGAGCGCATGATCGTCAGCTCTGGAGCGGGCAACGGGGTTCGAACCCGCGACACCAAGCTTGGGAAGCTTGTACTCTACCAACTGAGCTATGCCCGCTCAAATTTTAATAATAGGCCTAAAAGCGGTTCTTGTCAATCCTTTTTTCCCATTAAGAAAAGGCGTCCTGGCCATCCTTGCAGGTTGAACGAGGAGGTTCCACTGGAGTTGGAGAAAGCTCTGGGCAAGGACTCCAAAGAAACCGGCTTGACGAGAAACCGCGGGGACGGCGCCGTGGTGGTGGAATATCTGAAGAGGGGCCGGAAGATTCGCTTGCACGTCCGGCCGGCCCGGTGTTGGATCGGCCGATGGAGGCTTCGGCGGAAATATCAAAAGCTTCATGGTTTGGTATGTATTCAGCCCAATCCCGCCGCTGTCTGTCCGTTTCCTTCGGTGAGCCGGGTGTTTATCGCCCCGAATTTACATGGCCAAGCCGCCGTCCACGTGATTGACTGTCCCAGTGATGTAGTCGCCCTTGGCGGCCAGATAATTGACCATTTCGGCCACGTCTTCGGCCGGGCAGGCCCGACCCAGGGGGATGGAGGTCTCGATCAGTTTGAGGTTCTTTTCGCTCAAAGCCCCGGTCATTTCCGTCCGGACAAAGCCGGGCATGACCGCGTTGACCGTAATGCCGCGGGGCGCAAGTTCCCGGGCCAGGGATTTGGTCAGGCCCAGCAAGCCGGCCTTGGCCGCGCCGTAAGCCGCATCGCCCGGATAACCGCGCTGCCCCACGCTCGAGGAAATGTTGATGATCCGGCCCCAGCCCCGGTCGAGCATGGCCGGGACCACACAGCGGCAGCAGTGGAAGGCCCCGTACAGACATGATTTGAGGACCAAGTCCCAATCCTCCAAAGGCAGTTTGTGGACCAATCGGCCCAGATGAATGGCGGCGTTGTTGACCAGGACGTCGATGGGTCCAAGAAAGCGGCCGGCTTCACGGACCATGGCTTCGACTTGGGCATAATCGCCCACATCGGCTTGACCGACCAGGGCCTTGCGGCCCTTGGCTTCAATTATTGAAGCTACTTCCGCCGCTTCCCTGGCCCGGCTCAAGTAGTTGACCACCACGTCCGCCCCTTCATCGGCCAGCCTCAAGGCAATGGCCCGGCCGATGCCTCTCGATGCGCCGGTGACCAAAGCGGTTTTTCCCTGAAGTTTCATAAATTTTTCCATCCTTTTTAAATGACCATCAACCCGTGGAAGACCGCCAGCGGCTCGCCGACTATTAGCAGATAGCCGGCTTGGCGTCAATTCGAGTCACGGGGTTTCGAATCGGGTCTTCTTAAGTTAAACTGTCGGCATAAAAAACCACATAGGGGGTTGTCGTGAAAAGTTTTCGCCAAGAACTCTGGTTCAGCGTGCCCACGCGCCGGGCCTTCATCAACATCACGCCCCAGGTGGAGGATTGCCTGCGGAAAAGCGGGATCAAGGAAGGTCTGGTCCTGGTCAACGCCATGCACATTACCGCCTCGGTCTTTATCAACGACGATGAATCCGGACTGCATCAGGATTACGAGGACTGGCTCGAGCGACTGGCCCCCCACGAGCCGGTCAACCAGTACCGCCACAACCGGACCGGCGAAGATAACGGCGACGCCCACCTCAAGCGCCAGGTCATGGGCCGGGAAGTGGTCGTGGCCGTGACCGACGGCCGATTGGATTTTGGGCCCTGGGAACGGATTTTTTACGGCGAATTCGACGGTCGAAGAAAGAAAAGGGTCCTGGTCAAGATCATCGGCGACTAAGGGGCCTTATAATTTTTCTTTTAAATCCTTTTCCAAGGCGGCCAGAATCTGTTCCAGGGCCTGGTCCCAGCCTTGGACCAAATCCTGGGGCGAAGAGCCGTTTAGAGGGATTTCCCGCCGGTAGTTTTTCTGCAAGACGATCCGGCCGGGAGGCGAAGCCTCTTGGATGAGAAAAAACTGGATTTCCATCACGGCCTTGGGTTCGCCGGCCCGGCTGTAATCGCCGTACACGGCGGTGACCGCCCCTTCAAGGACCAGGTCGGGCAGGGCCTGGCTGGGGGCGTCCAGGACATGATGGAAAAGCTTGGCTTCGGCCAGCCACCGGCTGGTTTCCTCGGCGATCATCTGGGCCGGGGAGATGAAAAACTGATTGTAAAAATCAGACTCGAACGTCAACCGGGCGGTCCGGTAGACCAGGCCCCGGCCTTCGTATCGAGGCGAAATGCGAAACCCGCGTATTCTCAGGACGGCCTCGCCCCGGTCGGCCGACGGTTCCGCCGTCCGGGAGGCGTTCAGAACAAAGTACCGTTTTTCCGGGTAGTTCTTCTGGACGCCCGCGCAACTCAAGCTTAAGGAGAGCACGGCTAAAGCAAGGATGAAGCGAGGCAGCGTCTTTCGAGTCATTTTCGGTTTCCTGGCTCGGATCGAGCCGGCGGCTCGCCGAACAAGAGGTGCGAGGGATATTTCTTGGCGTCGTCCGTCAGTTCCTTGAGGTTTTCCGAAATCAGCCGGATATTAGCCGCGGTCACTTCCATATCCTGCTGTTGAGTTAAAAGCAGGCTGTTGAGCCGGCGCAGGGTGGCTTGGAGCTGAGCCATGGTTTGGGGAATTTCCCCGGAAATAGTGTTGACCTTACCGGCCAGTTCGTTAATTTGTTCGGTCGTTTGCCGGAGGGAAACCAGAAACCGGCCGATAGGCTGTTCTGAATTTTCCACCAAGCGCTTGACCCCGACGGCCACGTCCGAAAAGTCGGCCAGCGGGCCTTTCAGGTCAAGGCCGGCCAGCAGGCCGCCGAGCCGGCGGTTGGTCTCCCTGATTTCGGTCAGGAGTTGGTTGACCTCCTGGCCGATGTTTTCGATATTGGTCGCTTCCAGGGTTTTGGTCATGGCCGTGAAGGTCTTTTGCATGCCGGTGGAGATGCCCAGGTAATTGATCTGCTCGAGGTTGCGCATGATCCTTTCCAGGGATTCGCTCAACCGGGTGACCGTGCTCGAGGCCGAAGGGAGGTAGGGGTAATGGGGTTCCCAATTATAGGGCAAGGGACGGTTCAGTCGCGGGTTGAGGTAATCGGCTTCCATAAAGGCCGTTCCGGTGACGCCCTGGAAAGACAAGCGGACGCGGAGTCCCTTGGGTATTTCTTTTTCCAGGATGGACCCGGTCGCGTTCGGGGCGCCCATCCCTATATAGTCCTGAAAAAGGGACATCCTAACCAGGATATATTTTTGCGAAGTGGGGTATTCCCTGGACGCGAAAGTGATTTCTTCAACCTTGCCGATCTGGAGTCCCCGGAACTTGACCGGGGAACCCACGTCCAGACCCTGGACCGATTCGTCGAAGTAGGTTTCCACGATGATTCTTTTCTGGAAAAGGGCGCCGGCCCCCAAAATGACCACGCCGACCACGGCCAGACTGAAGGCGCTGATGACGAAAAGGCCTATTTTAAAATAGTTGGCTTTGGTGCTCATTTCAGTTTCATTCACCTTGGCGGCCCATGGTTTTTACTTTGAGGCCGACTAGGCGGCCGGACTCTCCGTCGCTTCCCGGTGGAAAAATTGCCGGACCCAAGGGTTGTCGCTGTGGTCCCGCAAATCCTGGGGCCGGCCTTCGGCCACGATGCCTTTGGCCCTTTTATCCAGCATGATGGCCCGGTCGGCAATGGCGTAAATGCTGGGCAGTTCGTGGGTGACGATGACAAAGGTGATGCGCAAGTTCCGGGCCAGGCTCAAAACAAGCTGATCGAGTTCAGCCGAAGTGACCGGGTCCAGACCGGCGGAAAGTTCGTCCATGAAAAGTATCTCGGGATCGAGGGCCATGGCCCGGGCGATAGCCGCCCGCTTGCGCATGCCGCCGCTGAGTTCCGCCGGCATATGGTCTTCAAAGCCGTGAAGGCCGACCAGCGTCAATTTCATCTGGGCGATGAGGTCCATGGCCTCGGCCGGCAGCTTGGTGAATTCATGCAAAGGCAAGCGGACGTTTTCCAGCAGGGTCATGGACCCGAACAAGGCCCCGCTTTGGTACATAACTCCGATCCGGCTGAGAAGATTGAGACGCTCTTGACCTTCAGCCTCGGACATGTCCTGACCGCCAAGGAGAATACGGCCGGAGAGAGGTTTGTATAAACCGATCATGTGTTTGAGGAGCGTGCTTTTACCGCAGCCTGAACCGCCCAGAATAACGAAAATTTCACCGCGGTGAACATCAAAAGAAAGGTTTTCCAGGACCGTGGCCCCCTCGTAGCCGGCGGTCAAATTTTCCACTCGGATGATGACCTCCTGTCCTGAGTCCATGGCCGCCTAAATACCTATATAGAAATAAACCACGGAGAAGGCTCCGTCAATGAGGACGATTAAAATAATGCCGGTGACCACCGACCGGGTGGTCGATTCACCCACGGCGCTGGCCCCGATTTGGGCCTGGAGACCCCGCAGACACCCGACCCCGGCGATCATGATCCCGAAGACAAAAGATTTGGCCAGGCCGCCTAATAAATCGATATAGGTCACTGAAACCAAGACTTGATTGACATAAGTGATCATGGGATAGCCCAAGGAGAGCAGGACGATGGAACCGCCCAGGACGCCGACCAGGTCGGCGAAGACGGTCAGGAGGGGGGTCATGGTCAGGGCGGCGATGACCCGGGGGACGACCAGAAAGCCCATGGGGTCAAGGCCCATGGTGGTCAGGGCGTCGATCTCTTCATTGACCTTCATGGTCCCCAGTTCGGCGGCGAAGGCCGAACCGGAGCGCCCGGCCAGAACTATGGCCGTCATCAGGGGCCCGAGTTCCCGGATCATGGACAGGGCGATAAGGTTGGCCACGTAGATTTCCGCGCCGAAAAGCCGCATGGGGATGGCCGCCTGGAAAGCCATGATCAGCCCGACCAGGAAGCTGATCAGGGCGATAATGGGCAAGGCGTTGACGCCGGTTCTCTCACAGACCCACAGGGTATCGGACCAGCGGATTTTGCCCGGGTGGCGGGCGGCCTGAGCCAGGGCTATGGACAGTTCACCGACAAAGGCGATGAATTGGACGGCGTCCCGCCAAACCAGGTAGACCGTCCGACCGGTTTCGGCCATAACGTTCGAAGGTTGAGCCCTTTTGGCCGCGCCGGTTTCAAACTCGGTTGGGTCGAACAGGTCAAGGAGCCTTTGGAATTCTTCGGCCAGCCCGATGATTTCCAGGCGTCCGCCGATTTTTTTCTGGCGGCGGAGCAGGTCAAATAACAGGCTGATGCCGGCGCCGTCGCAGTAAGTCACCGCCGAAGCCTCCACCTTGATTAAAACCGGCCGGGTCTTTTCCAGGGCGCTTATGGTCGGCCTCCATAATGAAGCCGTGGACGACGCATCCAAACGTCCGCTCAAGGTCAGGGTCAGGACCGCCCCGTCCGGACCGCTCTGGACGGCGGTGGTCAGGCCGACTCTCTCCGCCTCGGCTTTTTTCAGGCCGGTCGCCGCTTTTTCAGCCGACATGTTCCTCGGCTCGAAACATCACTAAAATACCTTTATTATACGCTTCTCTCATATTGATTCAGAGGAATAAAACATTGACACAGGATCGGGCTTTATGTCAATCGGGCAAGTTTTGACGGTAATGTATCATATCTTGTGTCAGGTAAAGGAAAGGGGTACCCCTAAAGATAGAGCAGAGTTAAAAGGAGGCGCCCCCTGCCGCAAGAAGGTGGGACGGTTACAAGCTTATACCAGGCTTTGGCAGTAATCAAGGCCATGAATTTAAACGGATTGGAGTGGGGCGGGGACTATCGGCATCACGGGCGTGAAGCGTTGAAG
>Ga0209163_1000695_pt1 | contig 53430 bp, 49 predicted proteins | sample MTBAKSrepl2MetaG_FD_187457 | JGI IMG/M metagenome (GOLD analysis project Ga0209163, IMG submission 187457) | Enrichment culture microbial communities om Arthur Kill intertidal strait, New Jersey, USA, that are MTBE-degrading - MTBE-AKS2 (Arthur... | ecosystem: Environmental > Aquatic > Marine >...
CCTCCAGCTTCCGAATCACCTGCTCGGGATTATGACGCTTTCGTTTGACCATCTTCGAGCCTCCTTGGCCTCCTCAGCCATCTTGAGACTCTCATTATACCTGGACCAGTTTACGGGGGGCAGACCATGTCTTCTTGGAATTTGGTAAGCTGCTATTACACGTGCTTCCTCAAGGGGATTATTAATTTTAAAAATAGATATTTTTTCATCGCTTTTTGAAAAAGCCGCACTTGATAGATCTTTAGGTATACCTCTTACGTCCTCCCATTTTTCAGGACTTCCATGGACGATTCTAACAAACCAAGGTCGAATGATGAGTCTTCTTAAAAATTTCAAGTAACACCAAATGTATAATGCTCAAAACTGGAAGTGAAATGATAGAAGACTATTCTACATCTGTTTTACTGAAGAATCTCTCGGGCTAATTCTGATACCTCTTCGTCTTGATCATTAACAAGGTTATTCAACATTAATGTCCTTAACTCTTTTGGAAGAGAGTCTGAAATCTCCAGCAATTTCAGACGAACGTCTTTCTGAGGATGCCGGGACCATTCTTGAAGAAGACCGAACATCGGCTCCAAAAGAGAGGGGTCTGCAGCAAGATTAGCTAGAGTATCAATGAAATATTCGCATTCAGGAACACCCTTGTGAGCTAAGTTATACAGTGAATGCAATGCTGCCCGCCCATAGCTTTCTAGTAGCGCCGAAGCTAAGATAAGCCTCTCCTCATTTCCACGTTCCTGAAATTGATCCAAAGCTGACTGCACTAATGAATCAGCATCTGCTATTTTTTTTAAGTGCTCCGCCAATTCCCACTTTTCTGGACCTGGAGATTTAAAAATTTTTTCAAATTCCTCTCTAAGTTCACGGCGCTTATTGATAGCTGACCAAGCGTTCAACGCTTCACGTGTAGCGAGCAAGATATCGCTCGCTTCTTTTTTATTTTTTTCAAATATAGCTTCGGAAAGTCTAATTAATGGCGATGTTCCCTGGGCATCTTCTTCTTCAAAGGGAATATTGCCAGTACTTCCAATGAACCCTTGGAAAAGAGACTCATAAATTTCTTTCATCCATGTGTGCTGATTGGTGACTTCGCTTAAATAAATATTAGGAATGCTATAAAAGGAAGCTCCCCCTGCCAGTTTTATAATTTCATAATCTTCGTTATTAAGACTTGAGAGAGGGAAGATTCCTTCCCCTAATTCAGTGCTTGAATTACCAAAATTTACCTCTTGTGTATTTATTAAAATGCCTACTTGTGCGACGGCCATAGTTCATTCCTTATATGTTAGCTAATGTCATAAGAATATGTTTTAATAATGAGTCTTCTTTCTCGTATAATTCTACAGAAGCTCGAATCAACAGGGCAAGATCGAAGTATGAATCGCTCAGTTCAATCTGGTGATGTCCATTAATATTTACTGTTAAAACGTCAAGTGCTTGCGGTGAGCAAGAAATTGTAGTCTTTAACTGCCGCTCTACCTTTGGCTGCTGATCAATACTGACAGGAGGTAACGAATACGAAATTGAAAGAGATCCAAAGTCAGGGGCAGCCTGATTAAATGTAAGATCCAATGGCTTCTTAGAGAAAATGCTTCCTAATGCAGTAATCAAGTTTTCTACATTGTTGCTAACAGTGAAGCGAGCGTTTAAACCATATGCGCTGACAGGGGTTTCGCTGAGACGATCAAACGTTTGAGCAGCAAGATCTATAATACTTTTTCGTTGCTGACCTAAAGTCGTGGTAGCCAGCCATCTATCCGGCGTACATTGAATTTTGAATGTCTTTGTTTGAAATTGAGCAAGTTGGTGGTGTATCACTACAAAGTCTTCGCTACTAAGAGCTTGTTGCTCTTCATCCTCGGTCAACATCCCAACAGCCCGGTACCACTGCGGCGTATGAATCGCCGGGTTCATCGCACCAACAACTACAACAGAATATTGTGTTGTCTTAATTTCTTCTTTTATATCATCCATTTATAATCATCCTATAGGCATCCTACGGCTATCAATGCGTCCACCCTGCACGCACAGAAATATAGTTTAGTCATTATAGTATGAAATCGCCAGCCTTTTTTCATTTTTAACCACAACAAATGCTTTAGAGCAAGTTTTTTATTCACGTTCTAACTACAACTGGTTTCAAAATCTCTCTGAAGCCGTTTCAGGGCCGTGGGTTGGGTCAAGATCGAGGAGGGCCAAGAATGGCAAATTATTGAATATACAATAATATTTTAAGGATTGTTCTTTAAACCCACCAAAGAGATGAAGCCCAAAGGGAGGTTTTGAAACCAGTTCTACATTCACCGCGGGAATTCAGACAACGTCTGGGCCGTTCGGCAGGCTCACAGCTAGGCGGCGAAGCCGCAAAAGGCGTGAAAGGGAAGGCAGCTTCCTTGACCCCAAGCCCTGGAAACAGGGTGTCCGTGCTACGAAGAGGGGTTATTGTGGCACGGGCATTTTGCCCGTGCGTCATGGGCGGGGACGCCCATGATTTAAAAAGCGCCTCTTGTCCGCCTCGCCTTCGTCTTCGGCGGACCTGGACGTTGTCCAGGCCACCCAGAGTGGAATAAGAACCCCGAATACATGGGCAGGATGCCCATGCCACGAAGAGGGGGGCATTGTGGCGCGGGCATCTTGCCCGTGCGTCATGGGCGGGGGCGCCCATGATTTAAAAAGCGCCTCTTGTCCACCTCGCCTTCGTCTTCGGCGGACCTGGACGTTGTCCAGGCCACCCGGAGTGGAATAAAACCCCCGAATACATGGGCAGGATGCCCATGACGCGAAGAGGGGGGCATTGTGGCACGGGCATCTTGCCCGTGCGTCATGGGCGGGGATGCCCATGACGCGAGAAAAAGGGGTCAGGAGCCTTTTTCAGACGGTGGGACCGTGGCTCCTGAAAACCCGCCTGTTTGCCTGCTGGATTGTCTGCATTTTTGAAAAAGGCTCCTGACCCCTTTTTCACCACCCGGTGAGCTTCTAGGGCCTCTTGAGGTGGGAAATCGGCTTGGCTGCAGTTACGCCTGGATTCCCGCCTGCGCGGGAATGACGGCAACCGAAACCCGTCCTTGGCCCCGTGCCCGGTGCGCTTGGCATTCATCTTGCCGATATGACCTATGGCGGGGTTTAGGAGGTCAAGCGTCTTGAAAGGAGAATTGTAGTGGAAATCCAAGGGATTGGAATGCCAACCGACAACCTTCTCACATCCGACGTAACGCTCACGGACGAGCAAAAAAGCCTGCTTGAGGAAATTCTTGCCAAATACGACTCGGAAAATCTTTCCGACGAAGACCGGGCCTCCTTGATGGACGAGTTGAAAAATTCGGGCATCCCCCGGTGCCGGGAGGCGTTTCAGATGATCGAAGCCGCCGGGCTGGCGCCCGAACGACCGCAAGGCCCGCCGCCTCCGCCGCCCTCGGACGAGGACGACGACAGCACCCAGACCGACGCGCTCTCCCAGCTCAAGTCCGACATCCTGACCCTGGTCGAGCAACTCCTGAGCGGGCAGATCACCGAAGACGAATTCCGCTCGCAGCTCGAAGAACTCCTGCCGGAGGACGCGGCCTCCACCGGAGCCGTCATTAACGAAACCGTATGACCAGGCCGCAAAGCTTTATTTTGTAATTTTAGGGCCCTCTTCCTAGCACCCAAGCTTGACGAGCAAACACTGCTCCTTGCGAAACACGCGGCCTCCGCCCCGCCGTCCTTCCCCAATCAGGAATCCATATAAGAACAGGATTGGTTTCGACCCTGCCCCGGCCGCTGGAGTCCGGGCGCGGGGCGCTAGGGGCTTGGTTTCAGAGCCGCCGGACCCGCGCCGGGGCGTGGCCTGGTCCCGGGGCGCGGTAGAGGATTGGGAGGGGCTTATAATATCTTGTTTTGGCGTTGTTTTTCTCCTTGGGGCTATTTTCAGATGAACTACGGATTTTTTACATTTTTGTCGTTTTCCTTCAAAAAAATCCGTCAAGATTGTCCTTTTTGCCCAATGCATATTTCCATCTAAAACTATAATTTATTGAAATTAAATTAAAAATATTTATGGCACATGCATTGCTCTATAAAAAACAAACCGGCACCCAGAGGAGGAAAGCGGCAATGAACACCGGTGACACATCCTTTTTACTCGTTTCCACGGCATTGGTCCTGCTCATGACCCCGGGCCTGGCCCTGTTCTACGGCGGCATGGTCCGCGCCAAAAACGTGCTGGGCACCATCATGCACAGCTTTTTCGCCATGGGCGTCGTGTCCGTTGTCTGGGCCTTGTGGGGCTATTCCCTGGCCTTTGGGCCAGACATCGGCGGCGTGATCGGCTCGCTCAAATATTTCGCCCTGTCCGGCGTGGGCATGGAACCGCACGCCACCTACGCCTCGACCGTGCCCCACGTGCTGTTCATGGCCTTTCAGATGATGTTCGCGGTCATCACCCCGGCCCTGATCACCGGGGCCTTTGCCGAGCGTATGAAATTCAGCGCCTACCTGGCCTTCACCGTGCTCTGGGTGACTTTCGTTTACAGTCCCATGGCCCACTGGGTCTGGGGCGGCGGTTGGATGGGCAAGCTCGGGGCCTTGGACTTCGCCGGCGGAGCCGTGGTTCACATCAACTCGGGCCTGGCCGCCCTGGCCGCGGCCCTGGTCATCGGTAAGCGCAAGGGTTTTCTCCATGAGGCCATTTTTCCGCACAACCTGCCCATGACGTTGACCGGCGCGGCCCTCTTGTGGTTCGGCTGGTTCGGTTTCAACGCGGGTTCGGCCCTGGCGGCCAACGGTTTGGCGGCCAACGCCTTTGTGACCACCCACCTGGCCGCGGCCATGGCCGCGGTGGCCTGGACCGTGGCCGAATGGCTGCACCGGGGCAAGCCGACCACCTTGGGCGCGGCCTCGGGCGCGGTGGCCGGTCTGGTGGGCATCACGCCGGCGGCCGGTTTCGTGGGTCCCATGGCGGCCCTGGCCATCGGCATCCTGGCCGGGGTGGTCTGCTACTTCGGAGTGACGCTCAAGACGCGCTTCGGCTATGACGATTCCCTGGACGTCTTCGGCATTCACGGCCTGGGCGGCGTGACCGGCGCCCTGGCCACGGGTCTTTTCGCCCGGGCGGCCATCGGCGGCGCGGACGGTCTGTTTTTCGGCAACGCCACCCAGTTCGGCATCCAGCTCCTGACCGTGGTGGCCACGGCCGCCTTTTCCTTCATCGTCTCGCTCATCCTGCTCAAGATCGTGGACGCGGTCATCGGGCTGCGGGTGGACGCGGAAGAGGAATCGGCCGGTCTGGACCTTTCCCAGCACAGCGAGACCGCCTACACGAACGTTTGATCTGCGCGCGGCGCGAGGTGCGCGAGATTTGGTGGAACCCTTTTTCCCCAAAGGGTTCCACCCAGCCCTTGCCCAAGACGCTGGTTTGAGAATCCGGCGCGGGGAGGGGCAGCTTAGAAGAGCAGTTTGGTTTTGGGATTTGAGCACAAGGCTCAAATTCATACATAATTGTCGCCTTTTTCGTCTGGGTCCTTCAAGATTGTACCTTCAGGGCCTGGGGCGAATACGTGTGTATTTTATAATTTTCTGATATAATTAAAGAATTCATATTCATTTTTCAAGTCCCTTGTGGCACAGCCCTTGCTCTCCCTTGGATGAAATTCACCCAAAGGGGAGGTAAGGGCGTATGAACACCGGCGACACCGCGTTCCTGCTCGTTTCATCGGCTCTGGTCCTGCTCATGACCCCGGGACTCGGCCTGTTCTACGGCGGCATGGTCCGCACCCGGAACGTCCTGGGCACGATCATGCACAGCTTCTTTGCCCTGGGCTTGGTCACCGTGATCTGGATTCTGTGGGGCTATACCCTGGCCTTTGGCCCGGACGTGGGCGGTGTGATCGGCTCCTTCAAGTATTTCGGCCTGGCCGGCGTGGGTCTTGACCCGCACCCGACTTACGGCCCGACCATCCCCCACGTCCTGTTCATGATCTTTCAATGCATGTTCGCGGTCATCACCCCGGCCCTGATCACCGGGGCCTTTGCCGAGCGCATGAAATTCAGCGCCTACGTGGTCTTTACCGCGCTGTGGCTGACCCTGGTCTATTGCCCCCTGGCCCATTGGGTCTGGGGCGGCGGCTGGCTGGGCAAGCTGGGGGCCTTGGATTTCGCCGGCGGGGCCGTGGTGCATATCAACTCGGGCCTGGCCGCCTTGGCCGCGGTCCTGGTCATCGGCCGGCGGCAGGGGTTTCCGAGTGAAGCCTTCATCCCCCACAACCTGCCCATGACCCTGACCGGGGCCGGGCTGCTCTGGTTCGGCTGGTTCGGTTTCAACGCCGGCTCGGCCCTGGCGGCCAACGGCCAGGCGGCGGGCGCCTTTGTGGCCACCCACGTGGCCGGGGCCGCGGCCACGGTCTCCTGGGTGGTGATCGAACGGCTGCACCGGGGCCGGGCCACCACCCTGGGAGCGGCCTCGGGCGCGATCGCCGGTCTGGCCGGGATCACGCCGGCAGCCGGGTTTGTCGGACCCCTCTCGGCCCTCATCATCGGACTTCTGGCCGGCGGGGTCTGCTACTTCGGAGTGACGCTCAAAAGCCGCTTCAACTATGACGACTCCCTGGACGTCTTCGGCATCCACGGTCTGTCCGGCATTTTCGGCGTTCTGGCCACGGGCCTGTTCGCCCAGGCGGCCATTGGCGGCAACAACGGCCTCTTTTTCGGCAACGCGGCCCAGTTCGGCATTCAGATCGTGGCCATGGTGGTCAGCGCGGTCTTCGCCTTTGTCGTGACCTATATCCTGCTCAAGCTCATCGACCGGGTCATCGGGCTTCGGATCAGCGAAGAGGACGAATCGTCCGGCTTGGACCTTTCCCAGCACAGCGAAACCGGATATTCAACCGCGTAGGCGCGCGCGTTGGGGGAACCCTTTTTGGTCAAAAAGGGTTCCCCCAAACCCCCTCCCAAAAACCGAAGCAGCGTGGGCTGGTTTACGCGAAGCGTAAACCAGCCCACGAACTTTTTCAGGCCTTCTTCCTGAACCCGTCATTCCGGCATGAGGGTTTCGGGGCTTTTCCCATGCGCTCGCGCCCCTTGCCGTCATTCCCGCGCAGGCGGGAATCCAGGCGTCTTAAGGCGATGTAACGAAAAAGACTGGATTTCAGCCTGGTTGGCCGAGTTCGCCGTGGGCTTCGCCTGCGTGATGTTTCGAGCCTTGGGCAAGGTGAACCCGTCACCCTGGCGAAAGCCAGGGTCCAGGCGCGCCATTGAAATGTTTCTTGGCCATTTCCTCCCCGTGAACGAAGGAAACGGAAAGAAGCGCGTTTAAGACCTGGATTCCGGCTTTAATCATGCCGGAATGACGATTTTGCACCCATGAGGTTGAAAAACCAGCCCGCACTGCTTAAGTTCCTTGGGAAGGGGTTTGGGGGAACCTTTTTTTCAAAAAAGGTTCCCTCAATTCTCTTTTCATCCTCCTCCTCCCTTGGTTGACCCGGCCTCGGGGGGCGGTATAATGGACCTATTCTTTCCCATTTCGGTTTGGGGCCGAGGCCGATGGAGACTCGGGACATCATTCACCTGGACATGGACGCCTTTTACGCCGCGGTCGAGGTCTTGGACAACCCCGACCTCAAGGGCCAGCCGGTCATCGTCGGCGGCCGAGGCAACCGGGGCGTGGTTTCGGCCTCGTCGTACGAGGCCCGGGGGTTCGGCGTGCATTCGGCCCAGCCCACGGTCACGGCCCGGAGGCTCTGCCCGGACGGTATTTTTCTGCCCGTGCGCATGAGCCGCTACGCCGAGATCTCCAAAATGGTCTTCGAGATTTTCCGGCGCTACACGCCCCTGGTCGAACCCCTGTCCATTGACGAGGCCTTCCTGGACGTGACCCATTGCCGCCGATTGTTCGGCGATCCGGTGGAAATCGCCGAGAAGATTCGGCGGGCGGTTCGGGAGGAGTTGGGTCTGACCGTGTCGGCCGGGGTGGCTCCGTCCAAGCTCGTGGCCAAGATCGCCTCGGACCTGAACAAGCCGGACGGGCTGACCGTGGTGCCGCACGGCGGCGTGGAAGCTTTTTTGAATCCGCTGCCCATCGAACGGTTGTGGGGGGTGGGCAAGGTGACCCGACAGACCCTGGCTGAGTTGGGGGTGACGACCATCGGCCATCTGGCCGTGCTGCCCTTGGACTTGCTGGAGAAAAAGCTCGGCCGCCGCGGCGCGGAGCATCTCTACCACATGTCACGGGGCGAGGACGACCGGGCGGTCGAAACGTCACGGGAGGCCAAGTCCATCGGGCACGAGACCACCTTCGACCAGGACCTGGTCACCCGCCGCCAGGCCCGGCCCCGGCTTTTGGGACTGGCCCGGGAGGTGGCCCGGCGCATGCGGCTCAAGGGCGCGGCCGGCCGCACCGTGACCCTCAAGGTCAAGTACGCCGACTTCACCCTTATCACCCGGGCCGCGACCCTGGCCGAACCCACCAACGACCAGCTCGAAATTTATCGGGCCGTGTCCGAGCTTGTGGAAAAGACCGAGGTCGGCCGCCGGCCCGTGCGGCTGCTCGGCATTTCCTTGTCCCATCTCGTTTTCAAGGACGAAACCGGACAGCTCGCCCTGCTGCCGGCTCCGGAGGAAATTCGCCGCCGGGACCGGCTGAACCTGGCCCTGGACGCCATCGCCGACCGTTTCGGCGCGACCACCGTCCGCCCGGCCGGGGAGATGGAAGAGGAATGATGAAACCTTGAAAGCGCGCGGTGCGCGAGTGCGCGAGCGCGGGGAGGTCAGGCCTTCAGGTTTTGCTGCGTTCGTTTCTCGTTCCAGGACGCTTCCCTGGGCGCGCTCACCCCGGCCGAGGGCCAGCCGCTCAGAGGCAAGAAGCGGCACCCCACCATCGAGGACCATGTGGTCATCTACTCCGGGGCGATCATCCTGGGCGGCAAGACCGTGATCGGGCGCGGGGCCATCATCGGCGGCAACGTCTGGATCACCGAGAGCGTTCCGCCCGACACCCGGGTGTTGCTGGCGCCGCATGACGCGGTCGAAACCCGCGGGCCGAAGAAAAATGCGGGGCCATCACGAAACACAAAAGCGAGGAAGAAAGAAAATTAACGCCTCATCGGGCCGGTCATCGACATGGTTTGAGAAATCTAATACCAGGTTGCAATCAAAAAACTACAAACGGACGAGAACTCCGTCACCCCGGCGAAGGCCGGGGTCCAGTCTTTTTCTTTCTACAAATCTTGACAGTCCTGGATTCCCGCCTTCGCGGGAATGACGGACGGATATCGTATTTATCTGTGTCAATCGTATGTATTTGATAGCAGCTTGGTATAAAAAGGTTATATCTCTTTCTCTGCCAATGCTTTCATGTTGTTTAAGATATTAATCATCCAGTTATTCCAGAAGCCGGCAATAAAAGATTCAAATTCTTGTCGATATTTTTCATCGCTTATTTTAAAGGAATATCTCCATCGGATATGCGTTTTATTTTCTCTAGGGTTATACCAGAACTCTCCTTTGGCGTATTCTATCCGCTCAGCAAAGAATTTGGATGAATAATTCCATACTTTATAAGAAAAATATTGTTGTGGTATATTTTCAAGAATCTCCTCGACCGCTGTGTGACCATCATCCGTACAAATTATCCTTCGATGTCCGGGATCAGTCGGTTTTATATCATTCAACTTTCTAGAACCGGCTCCAAGTATTTCGTTAATCGAAACATTATCCGACCACTTGGAATATTTTTCAATAGGCATATTTACCAAGGTCTCAATTTCGTTTGAGATGTGTTTTGCGTTTTCATCAATCGTCACCTCTTGAATACTGCTTATATCATAATCAGGTGCGCATGGTTTTGTTGCTTGAGTATCGTCTTTCACGGCCAGCCCTCCTTTTTATTGTTGAAATAAATTTGGCTCGGAATTGCTTGCAGCTTGCTGTGGGGAGAGTGCATTCCTCACGATCCAGGGCAGAGCCCTGGATCGTGAGGAATAGCTTTCGTGTTTTTCGTGTATTTCGTGGTTTAAAATTTTTTTCATTTTAATCCGTGAAATCCTCCAGCCCGGCCTTGGCGGTCAAGCCGTCGGCTTCGGCTAGGCGCTTGGCCAGCCCCTCGGTCTTGGCCAGCTCGTAGCCAAAGAAATACCGGGCCGTGACCAGCTTGCCCCGATAAAAGGCCGCTTCCGCGCCCTGGGCGCCGTTGTCCAAGGCCGATTGCGCGGCCATGGCCTGTTCCAGCCACTGCCAGCCGATGGCCACGTATCCGAAAAATTCGAGGTAGAGCGTGGCGTCGGCCAGGAAGCGTTCCACGTCGCCCGAAAGCGCCACGCTGAGCAGGCCGTCGGTCACGCGCCTCACCAGCCCCAGCGCCTCGTCCATCTTGGCCGTCAAGTCTTCCAGGCCGGCGACCTTTTTCGCCGCCTCGACCGAGGCCTCGACCTCGGCCAAAAAGAACTGATAGGCCTTGCCGTTCTGTATGGTCACCTTGCGGCCCAAAAGGTCCAGGCCCTGGATGCCGGTGGTGCCTTCGTGGATGGGGTGGATGCGGCAGTCGCGGAAGTATTGCTCCAGGGGGAACTCGTCGCAGTAGCCGTAGCCACCCAGGATTTGCAGCCCGGCCGAGGTGGACAGGACGCCCATCTCCGACGGGTAGGTCTTGGCCACGGGCGTGAGCAAATCCAATAGCAGCGCGCATTTCTCGCCTTCCTCGCCGCCCAGCTTTTCCCGGTCGGCATAGACCGCGCATTTGAGGATCAACGACAGCGCGCCCTCGAACATGGACCGCTGGAAGAGCAGCAGCCGCTTGATGTCCGCGTGCTCGACAATGGGCACCTGGGGCTGGGCCGGGTCCTTGGACGATAGTTTTCTGCCCTGGGGCCGCTCCTTGGCGTACTCCAGCGAGGCGTAGTAAGCGGCCGAGGCGATGCCCGCCGCGGACATGCCCACGTCCAGCCGGGCCTCGTTCATCATCTGGAACATGTAGCGCAGCCCCAGGTGAGGCTCGCCCACCAGCCAGGCCCGGCAGTCATTGTTTTCTCCGATGCTGAGCTGGGTGATGGGACAGCCGCGGTAGCCCAGTTTGTGGTAGATGCCGGCCAGGACCACGTCGTTGGGTTCCAGACCGCCGTCGGCCGTGGGCCGCAGCTTGGGCACGACAAAAAGCGAGATGCCGCGCACCCCGGCCGGCGCGCCCTTGATCTTGGCCAGCATGAGGTGGACGACATTGTCCACGCCGTCGTGGTCCCCGGCCGAGATGAAGATTTTCTGGCCCTTGAGCTTGTAGTAGCCGGCGTCCGTGGGTTCGGCCGTGGTGACGATGTCGGACAGCGAGGACCCGGCCTGGGGTTCGGTCAGAGCCATGGTGCCCTGCCATTTGCCGGAAAACATGTTGGGGATGTACGCGTCGATCATCTCCTGGCCGCCAAAGGCCTCGATCAGATGGGCCGCGCCCGTGGTCAGCAGCGGATAGACGGACAGGGAATAATTGGCCGCGGTCAGGACAAAGCGCACCGCGTTCATGAGCGTCAGCGGCAGTCCCTGGCCGCCCAGTTCCTCGGACGCGATGGCCCCGATCCAGCCGCCTTCGCCGTACTCCTCCATGAAGGCCCGCACCGACGGGTGGACATGGCAGACGCCGCCCGCGAACTCGGGCGGCTGCTTGTCCATTTCGCCGAACGAGGGAAAGAGCAGGTCGCGGCCCATCTTGAAGGCCGTGTCCAGAACCAGGTCGAAAATCTCGCGGTTGTGCTCCCGGTAGTAGGGGATCTGGGCCAGGGCTTCGAGATCGTGGACTTCGTAAAGCAAAAATTTGAGGTTTCTTTCGCTGGCGAATTTTTCGGCCATGCCGACGCCTCCTTGAGCGGTTTCGATTCCAGGCCGAAAGTACCCGCCCCAGGCCGGGGAGGCAAGGATTTTTTCAGGAAGGGGCAGGGATGGGGGAACCCTTTTTGGTCAAAAAGGGTTCCCCCACACCCCCTCCCAAAAACTGAAGCAGCGCGGGCCTGATCACGCTATGCGTAATCAGGCCCGCGCGGTTTTGTCGTAAGGGCGACATCTGTCCGTTTGTTTGGAGTGCGCGTGCGTCTATAAATTTCGTTTGTCGCCGATTGTCCGGTAGGGGCGACGCATGCGTCGCCCGCGAACCCACGCCTCGCATGGCCGACACGCGGCCATGGCACCCGATTTCAAGGTTCTCTTTTCTCATTCCAGGTCCCTGCCCTGGCACGATAAAGATAAGCGAAAGGGAAAACGCATTGAAATCCTGGATTCCGGCTTTAAACATGCCGGAATGACGATCAAGAGCCTGGGTGCGCTAAGAGTCGTCACCCTGGCATGATTTAAGCCAGGGTCCAGGACTTCTTTGCCTTCCTTCCATTTGTTCGCCGAATGCTTTTTTCCCGACGAGATGATGTAGGGGCGGGTTTCAATTCCGCCGGTTGAGTCTATAAAAAACGGTCCGAGTTGAATTGGGCGGCTGAAGTTTTTTGGAGGGGGTTTGGGGGGACCTTTTTTTCAAAAAAGGTCCCCCCAAATTGTCGTCACAATCCCAACACCCGCGCGGCCGCTTCCTGCCCGGTCGGGGTGAGGAACGGTTTTTGCCGGATGCGATCGAGCAAGGCCTGGCGCTTGTCCTCGGTCTCGGCCGTCTTGAGGGCCTCTTCCATGTTCACGATCCGGTCCGCGTCATAGACGACCTTGAAACTGAGGGAATCGTCCGGGCCGGGGCGGTGGTGCCGGCCGATGATGCCCACCACCTCGTCGATCAACTCGGCTTTGGCCCCCAGCTCTTCGAGAATCCCGCGAGCTACATCCGGCCCGGTCTCTTCGTGGTAGCGGTCGGCCTGACCCGGATGCAGCCGTTCGGCCTCGTGCAGCCCGATGTCGTGCAGATAGGCCGTGGTCAGGATCACGGCCAGGCTGCCGTTTTCGGCCTTGCCGATCTCCTCGGCGTAGCGGGCCACCCGGCCGGCGTGGCCGATGCGGCGGAAGTCGGTTTTGAAGTACCGTTTCATGGCCACGGCCACGCGGTCTTTCAGGAGTTCCTCCCGCTCGGCGACCAGTTCGGCCGGCAGATCTCCCAGGCATTGCTCGGCGTATGGACAATGGGCGGCGCAGCCGAAGTCCATCTTGGGGTTGACGAAGCGGTGGCCGCAGTGCGGGCAGCGGCGGGCCGTGTCGTCCTTGAAGAACTCAACCCCGGCCCCGCATTCCGGGCAGCGGGTTTCGAAGATATCGCCGGGTTTCCAGTAGCGGCTATCCTGACCTGGGCATTTCATCACGCGCCTCGCTTTGTTGTTCCAGCCGACCGCTTTGGGCCGGCGAACCGGCTCGCGGCGGCATGATCGGGGAATGGTTAAGAATCATAAAGACCATAACGAAACCCGAGAGCCGGGCGGCCACGGGGGGCCGCCCCTACAACACTTGCAGATGGCGGATTTTGAAAACCCTGTAGGGCGGCCCCCCGTGGCCGCCCGCGCTCCTTATTTTTTAACCCGCGGCCTGGCCCAGGATGGCCTTGAGGTCCTGGTCGGCCGTGCCGATGGGCATGATGTTGAACTTCTCGACCAAAAGTTTCAAGACATTGGGCGAGATAAAGGCCGGCAGGGACGGCCCCAGCCGGATGTCCTTGATGCCCAGAGCCAGGAGCGAGAGCAGGATGGCCGCGGCCTTCTGCTCGTACCAGGACAGGATCATGGACAGCGGCAGGGAGTTGACGTCCGTGCCCAAGGCGTCGGCCAGGGCCATGGCGATCTTCACGGCCGAGTAAGCGTCGTTGCATTGGCCCACGTCCAGCAGCCTGGGGATGCCGCCGATCTCGCCCAGTTTCTTGTCGAAGAAGCGGAACTTGCCGCAGGCCAGGGTCATGACGATGGTGTCCGGCGGGGTCTTTTCCACGAACTCGGTGTAGTAATTCCGGCCCGGTTTGGCTCCGTCGCAGCCGGCCACCAGGAAGAAGTGCTTGATGGCCCCGGACTTGACTGCGTCCAGCACCTTGTCGGCCACGCCCAGGACCGTGTTGTGCCCGAAGCCGACCAGGACCGAGCCTCTGTCCGTGTCTTCGGCATAGCCGGGCATGGACAGCGCCTTGTCGATGACCGGAGAAAAATCCTTGTCCGCGATATGACGCACACCGTCGTATCCGACCAGGCCGGTGGTGAAGATGTGGTCCTGGTAGGACTCCTTGGGTTTCTGGATGCAGTTGGTGGTCATGAGGATGGCCCCGGGGAATTCGGCGAATTCCCGCATCTGGTTCTGCCAGGCCGTGCCGTAGTGGCCGTGGAAGTGCGGGTATTTCTTGAGGCCGGGGTAGCCGTGCGTGGGCAGCATCTCGCCGTGGGTGTAGATGTTGATGCCCTTGCCCTCGGTCTGCTGGAGCAGCAGTTCCAGGTCCCGGAGATCGTGCCCGGAGACGCAGATGGCCTTGCCCTTTTTCGCGCCGAGCGGCACCGAGGTGGGCGTGGGGTGGCCGTAGCGGCCCGTGTTGGCCGCGTCCAAAAGCTCCATGACCCGGATGTTGATATGCCCGCACTGGAAGGCCAGGCCCACCCAGTCGTCCAGGGTGCGCGTGGGATCGGTCATGGCGGCCAGGGCCTCATGGACGAAGGCATAGACCGCGTCGTCTTCCTCGCCCAGGATGGCCGCGTGGTCGGCGTAGGCGGCCACGCCCTTAAGCCCGAACAGGGTGGTGTGCATGAGCGAGACGATGTCCTGGTCGGCCACGGGTTCGGACTTGAGACCCACGGTCGCGCCCTGGGCCGCCAACCCGGCCACATCCGCCGCCGGCTGGAACGAGGCCGCCGGAGCGGCGAAGTCGGTTTTGCCGCCCGCCTCAAGCACCTTTTTCTTGAGGGCTTCCCGCCGCTTCACGCAGCCTTGGATGAGCCCCACGAAGCGGTCGGCGTCGAAATTCACGTTGGTCAGGGTCGAAAACAGGGCCTCGCAGGTGAAGCGGCTCACCTCGTTGTCCAGCACCCCCAGCCGCCGGGCCTCGACCGCGTATAGGGACAGACCCTTGAGACAATGAATGAGGGCGTCCTGCAGGTTGGCCACCTCGGGACTCTTGCCGCAAACCCCGCGCACCGTGCAGCCCTCGCCTTTGGCCGTCTGTTCGCATTGGTAACAAAACATCGACGTTTACTCCTTTCCGGTTTCGGGCCGCGGCCCGGTTGTTTTCTCCATCGTTAGTTTCAGGGTATCGCGGTCTCCGGACACACGCCTTGATCTAAGTCAATGGGCGCTGTTTTTTTAAGGCGGGCGCGCATTTTCCATGAAAAAGGCGCGGTTCCGCCCGCAGGGTTTTCACCTTAGAGACGCACAGGGTACAGAGATTTTTATAAATTTTTCTCCATGTTCACTGCGGCTCTGTAATGAATTCGGCTCAGTCCCGCTTTTATTACTATAGCCCGCTATCCAGGCCGGACCAGCCCGGTGGCCTCCGGTAGCGGGTCAGTTTGGAAATTTTCATCGCGGCCGCGGTAAAGGGACGAAGACGGATGCGCGAGCAATCGGCCGGGAATGCTTAGGTCCTCGTTTTCGCCGAGGTGACGTGTTTACCTTGCCCATGGTTCGAAACGTCATTCCCGCGGAAGCGGGAATCCAGTCTTGTCCGTCTGGGAATCCGGACTGCCTGGAAATGAAAGCAAGGCGACTTGATGGTTTTTGAATGGTATCACCGCACTTGGAGACTTCACGCCTGGATTCCCGCTTCCGCGGGAATGACGAGAGAGGCTTGGGTGGCGCTGAAAAAAACCGACCGTGATCGATAGGAACATTTTTCAAGAAAAACGATCGAAAGGCCGGCGTGCCGAGGCTTTCCTTCGAATGAGGGGCTGTCCCTTACATCCGTCTTCTTCAGTCTCCCCAAACTGACCCACGATCAGGCCTCCTTCGATCTTGACCTTGCCCGCACTGAAATGATAACTGGTGAAATACCCTTAGGAGACCGTCATGAGCGTTGTCAGTCTGCTGACGACCATTCCCCTGTTCTCTGGGTTGAGCGAGCCGGAGCGCCGGGAGCTGGCCGTGATCGTGCGGGACCGGACCTATGAGCGGGGCCGAACCATTTTCAACGAGGGCGAGGAAGCGACCGGGTTTTACGTGGTGGTTTCCGGCAGGATTAAGGTGTACAAAATCTCGCCCGAGGGCAAGGAGCAAATTCTGCACCTGCTCGGTCCGGGCGAGCCGTTCGGCGAGGTGGCCCTGTTCAGCGGCCGAAACTTCCCGGCCTATGCCGAGGCCTTTGAAAACGCCCGGGTTTTTTTCATCCCCCGGGCCGCCTTTGCCGCCCATATCCGGGATCATCCGGCCCTGGCCCTGAACATGTTGGCCACCCTGTCCATGCGCCTGCACCAATTCACCAACATGATCGAGGGCCTGTCGCTCAAGGAGGTTTCGAGCCGTTTGGCCGGGTACATCCTGTCCGAGAGCGAAAAGCAAAAGGGCGCGGACCGGGTGGAGCTTGACCTGGCCAAGGGCCAGTTGGCCAGCCTGCTGGGCACCATTCCCGAGACCCTGTCGCGGACCCTGACCCGCATGGTCCGGCAGGGCCTGGTCAAGGCCGACGGGCCGTTCATCGAGATCGAGGACCGGGAGGGTCTGGAGCAGCTCGCCTCGGCCGAACGCCGGTTGTCTGATTTTCCCGAGGAAAAGAGCGGAGGGTGAAGCCGAACCGGAGGGTCTGCTCCCGGTCCGGCTTAGGTGGTGAGGGATTGGTTTTGCAGTTCTTAGCCGGCTACTGATCCTGCCGGTTTTGCCGGTTCCGCCGCAGTTCCTGCACCCAGTTGTCGTAAAGCTCCTGCTGGTCCTCGCGGAGCAAGGCCTTGAGCTGGCCGAAGACCTCGGTGACATAGGCCCGGACCGCGTCCCGCTTCGCGTCCGCGTCGTCCTTGGCCTCTTTCAAGGCCTCCATCAAGTTCTTGTCGGCCTGTTCGATGATTTTTTCCCAGTTCTGGACCTGCTTCGTGTCCAGCTTCAGTTTTTCCACGGCGCTGGTGAACATGGGGCGTTCCTTGATCGGCCGGACCTGTCGTTGCGGGGCGGCCTCCTCGGCCCAGAGCAGGCCCGGCAAGAGAACCAGGGCGACAATGAGCACCACTGCGGTCTTGATCTGTTTGGTCATACGAGATTTTTTCCTCCTTGTGGCGAATCCACGGATTTAGACGGTGCGGGTCCTGGGGCTTGCCCGGACCCGTATCGATCCCGGATTCTTGATCGGAAGAAAGGGCGATAAGGTTACAGATCGGGGAATTTTTTCTTCAGTTCCAAGCGGAGCAGATGCATTTCGTTTTCCAGATAGGTCGTCAAGAAGCCGTGGCAACGAATCAGGCAAGGCTCATCCCAGTTGACCTTTTCGCAATTCGAATCGGACATGGATTCGGTCAGGGCCTGCCGGATCACCTGGCTGTCGCAGCTCGCGATCAGGCAGACGGAGAGGCTTGTTTTGAACGGCCCCCAGTCCTTGGAACTCAAGATGCGTTCGGCCTCGGCCCGCGCCTTGGGCGGCACTTCAGCGCTGACGCGTTCATCCAACATGCTCAAGAATAGCGGGAAAGCGCAGCGCTCGATCCATTGTTGAGCCAGGGTCTGTTTTTCATCCTGGCCCTTACCGGCCTCCTCGGCTTCGGTCTTTTCCATGACGGCCTCGGCGAAATACATCTCGGTGACGATGAACTGGCAACGTGCGCCCAGGCACATCAATGGTCGGTGGCACATGATTTTGATCTTGTTGAGGCCGGGTTTGAGGTGCCTGGTCTGGATGTTCGTATGAAGGGTGATCAGCCCGGCCCGGGGGTCCATCTCGACTTCGTAGAGACCGCTGGCCCGTCCCCGGCCGACCCGGAGACGCGGTGTGCAGGCCGTGAAGCTCGGCCGGCGCCTATTGTCGGAGGCGTCATAGACCCGGCTCATGATTGTCCAGACCAACTCGACCTTGGTCCGGTTCTGGAGAAACGTCTCGGGCAGACTCACCCAAATGACCGTGGCCTCGTCGTAGTACACGGTCACGCCGGTCAGCGGGGTGCGGTAATCCAGCCAAGTGACTTTCTCGCCTTCGGGGATGAACTCCGCCAAGGCGAAAGTGGGCAGGAGTAGCAAGGCCAGCAATACCAGGCCCATCCGGGTTCGTCCGTGCATGATGTGTTTCCTTTCCCGTTTCGCCATGAATGGAATTTCCAGGAATAACAAGGTATTGACATCCGGAAGGGCATGCGTGAAACCCCACCGGCTTACTTTTTGGGAGGTTCTTTTTTCAGTTCCTCCTTCAACATGTTGATTTCGTAGTCCATCATGGCCGAGACTGCGGACAGGAAATCGGCGAAGCCCTCGGCCTTGGGATCGGCAAAGGTCAGCTTCCCGCACTTCGAGGCGGCCAGGGTTCGAATCGATTCGAGGTTTACGTGTTTGACCAGGAGCTTGGGGATGGACTGGTGCAGCACGTCCCAGTTCTTGGCCTCCAGGATGCGGTTGGCATCTGCCTGATAGGCCGGCGACAGTTCGCGGGCGACCCTTGCCCGAAGCTCGGCCAGATAAAACTCCTCGAAGCATCGTTTGTCCCATTGCTGAGCCAGGACCAGCTTTTCCGCCTGCTTTTGGGGGTCCTCGCCAGCGGCCGGGGCCTTCTCGGTTTCGGGCGCCTCCATGACCGCCTCGGCGAAGTACATCTCGGTGATGACGAACTGGCAGCGCCCGCCCAGACACATCACGGATCGATGGCACATAACCTTGATCTTGTTCTTGCCCGGTTTGAGATGCCTGGTCTGGACGTTCGTATGAAGCGTGGCCAGCCCGGCGTTGAAATCCATCTCAGGTTCGTAGAGACCGCTGGCCCGTCCCCGGCCGACCCGGAGACGCGGTTTGCAGGACTTGAAAGTCGGCCGGTGCCTATTGTCGGAGGCGTCATAGACCCGGCTCATGATCGTCCAGACCAACTCGACCTCGGTTCGGTTCTGAAGAAACGTCTCGGGCAGGTCCACCCAAATGACCGTGGCTTCATCAAAGAACACGGTCACGCCGGTCAGCGGGGTGCGGTAATCCGGCCAGATGGCCTTGGCGCCGTCAGGCATGAACTCCGCCAAGGCGAAAGTGGGCAGGAGCAGCAAGGCCAGGAATACCAGGACCATCCGGGTTCGTCCGTGCATGACGCGCCTCCTTCCCGCCTCGCGGCGGATCAGGTTGTTCGGGTCGCCTCGATTTTAACTCCAGACCCGCCCCGCAGTCAACCGCGGCGTCCGGCGAACGGTTTCGGCGTTTCTTAAGCGTCAAAGGAGTTGACGCTGGCCTGCTCCATGGATTATCATACCCCTGTTTTTTCAGGTCGGAAGTCGGGCGTATTTGAAGAAATCGTTATCTTTGGATTCATGTCAGTCAACCGGCGGCAACACCGCACGGCTACCTAGTTGGTTGCAAAGGCCACCGAGGCGCGACTTGGCGAAAGCCGGGGGTACGGGCTTCCTTGCGAACAAGGCGTGATCTCTGCCCAGGGGCGGGGTTTCATTTACCCGCGGGCTATCCATAAGAGAGGTCTTGGGTAAAGACGCGCGGCCAGCTGGCGACGGCGGCCGGGGACTGAAGAAAGGAACGAGAAGCAATGAGCGACAAACCCATTTACCCGGAGTACTCCAAAAATTACCCCCTGCTGGTCAAGCATTTCATGAAGCGGCCCCTTTACATGTATCCCGACGACGTGGCCATGGTCTATCGGAACGACGCCGGCGTGTATCTTCGGTTCACCTGGCGGGAATGGCACGAACGCACCTGCCAACTGGCCCACGCCTTGAAGCGTCTGGGGGTTGAGCCCGGGGACCGGATCGCCACCATGGCCCTGAATCACCACTGGCACATGGAAAACATCTACGCGGCCATCTGTTCCGGGGCCATCTCCCACCCCATCAACATCCGCCTGTCGCTCGACCACATGGCCTACACCATCACCCACGCCGAGGACAAAATCATCTTCTTCGACGCGGACGTGAAGCCGCTGGTCGAGGCCCTCTACGACCGGATCAAGGACAAGGTCAAGGCCTTCGTCTATATGGCCGAGACGCCCGGACTGCCCGAGACCAAAATCGCGCCGCTTTACAACTACGAAGAATTGATCAAGGACGAGCCGAAAAACTTTGACTGGCCCGATTTCCACGAAGACACCCATGCGGTCCTGTACTACACCACCGGCACCACCGGCCTGCCCAAGGGCGCGCTTTACACCAACCGTCAGGTCTATAATCAGACCATCCACATGATGGCCCTGATGAACCTGGCCGTCCGGCAGCCCGACGATCCGCCGCGGCCCAACATGGGTATTCCCATGATGAACGTGCCGCTCTTCCACATCCACGCCTGGGGCGCGCCGTTCCACTATGTCTTTTCCGCGGCCAAGATCGTCTTTCCGGGCAAGTTCACCCCGGCCGCCTTCTGCGAACTGGTCCAGAACGAGAAGGTCAACACCACGGCCATGGTCCCGACCATGCTGGCCATGATCCTGGAGTATCCGGACATCAACAAGTGGGACCTGTCCAGCCTGACCAACATCGCCATCGGCGGCGGCGCCCTGCCTCTGGGGCTCAAGCTCAAGGCCGAAAAGCTCTTCCCGGCCATGAAGGCCGCCTCGGGCTACGGCATGACCGAGACCATGGCCGGCGTCATCACCGCCACCATCAAGCGCGAAATGGCCGAATGGCCCCAGGATCAGATCGATCCGATCATGGTCAAGACCGGCCTGGCCTTGTCCCCGGCCATCGACGCCCGGGTGGTTGACACCGACGGCAACGACGTGCCCGCCGACAACGAGACCATCGGCGAAATCGTGCTGCGCGGCCATTGGATCATGGAGCATTATTACAAGGAACCGGAACGCACGGCCGAGGCCTGGCGCGGCGGCTGGTTCCACACCGGCGACGCGGCCAAGGTGGATGACATGGGTTACATCACCATCGCCGACCGCATCACCGACGTCATCCGCTCCGGCTCGGAAATGGTGCCCACCGTGCTTCTGGAAAACCTGACCAGCAACGCCGAGTTCGTGCTCGAAGCCACCTACGTGGGCGTGCCGGACGAGAAATGGGGCGAAATCCCCATGGCCCTGATCAAGAAAGTGCCGGGCGTCGAGGCCACCGAGGAGGACGTGTTGACATTCCTCCAGACCGAGGGCGTGGACAAGGGCAAGATCACCAAGTGGATGCTGCCCGTGTACGTGGCCTTCGTGGATGAAATCCCCAAGACCAGCGTGGGCAAATACAACAAGATCGCGGTCCGCAAGGGCATGGAAGATTTCCTGTCCAAGGCCAAGCGCGTGCGCTTGTAGGCCCTGTCGCCGGTCCGGGGGGGAGTCGGGCCGGCCAAAGGACCGCTTAACATTCTTTGATTTAAAATACAACGCGGCGGCTCGACGCTGACAAAATCTCCCGCTGGCTCCGCCATCAGGGAGGGGGTGATTTTTCCACACAGAATCGGTGTGTCGGCAACATGTTGAAATTTTTAGATTTTGCAGTCAGCATGACTTGAAAGGAGCAGGAATGATCAGAACACCGGAACAATATGTGGAGAGCCTGAGAGACGGCCGGGTCGTCTATCAGGATGGGGAACAGGTCAAGGACGTCCCGACCCGATACAAGGAAGCGGTGGAACGGGCCGCCGGCGAGTTCTGGATCGGCATCCAGCCGGCGTACCGCAAGCTTTTCACCATGGAGGAGGACGGTGAAGAGATCGCCGCCTCGTTCAAGATTCCCAAGACCGGCGAGGACTTGCAACAGCGCCGGGAGATCACCCAGACCCTGATGCGCAACAGTCTGGGCGGCTCCCGCCTGACCGGCATCGACAGCCTGAACGGCGTGGCCTATGCCTGCGAGACCATGGATAAGGCCATCGGCACCAAGTACTCCGAGAACATGCGCGCCTACCGGGCCTGGTGCAAGAAGAACGACCCCGGCCTGTGCGCCGCGGTCTCCGACCCCAAGGGCAACCGCCGGCTGCACGCCGAAGACCCCAGACAGGCCCACAAGGACTTCTACGTCCGCGTCGTGGACAAGAACAAGGAAGGCATCACCATCGTCGGCTGCAAGCTGCACATCAGCGACTCGATCATGTCCAACGAGCTGATCGTGCTGCCCTCCCGCAACCACAACGAGAGCGGCAAGGACTACGCCGTGGCCTGCGCCGTGTCCTGCGGCACGCCGGGCGTGAAATTCCTGGCCACGGCCGGCTCCCACAACGGCGGCCATCCCATGATCATCTTCGACAATGTCTTCGTGCCCTGGGACCGGGTCTTCCTGTGCGGCGAGTGGCAGTTCTCCCGGCTGTACGCCACCTCCTTCGCCCGCTATCACCGCCTGACCGCGGCCACCTACAAGCACGTGACCCTGCAGGGCGTGGCCGGCCTGGCCATGCTCATGGCCGAAATGAACGGTCTGACCCACGCCACCCGCATCCAGGACATGCTGGCCTGGCTGGCCATGTACTCGGACGTGACCGAGGCTCTGGGCAAGGCCGCGGCCCTGGCCCCGGTCATCGACAAGGACACGGGTTTCGCCATCCCCAACCCGGTCTATACCAACGCGGCCAAGTACTGGTTCGCTTCCCAGTGGCACGAGGCCATGAAATACCTCCAGGACATCACCGGAGGCATCGCGGCCACCATCCCCTCGGAACAGGAATGGCAGAATCCTGAGACCCGCAAGTACATGGAGAAATACCTCCAGGGCTCCACGGATTACTCGGCCGAAGACCGGATCAAGGCCATCAACATGGTCATCCGCATGGGCTCGACCTTCAACGGCGTTCTGACCATCCACGCCGAAGGCTCCCTGGCCACCCAGCGCATGGTCGTCTATCAGATGGCCGACTGGGAGAGGTTCAAGGCCGCGGCCAAGCGCAACCTGCGCATGCCCACGGACCATCCGGACTTCAAGGACCTGCCCACCGAGCCGCCGTGGCGGATGTCCGACGCCCTGGTCAAGGCGGGACAAAAGTAGTGAGCGGCCGCGCGTCCGACCCTCCGGCCGCGCGTCCATGGGACCCAACCCGGCCGAGGGGGCGCTCCGCGCTTTCCTCGGCCTTGACGCTTCAGACCCCGAGAGCACCGGCGACATCGCCGCCGGCCGGGCGTGTTCGAGGCGGGGCCTAGGGGCGGATTTCAAACCCGCCCCTTCTTTTTCTTGACAACCTAAGAAAAAATGATAGACAATTTCACTGTTAGAGTAATCTAGCTTTGCAGATAATTTATATTCTGCGTTTTCTTTTTTTAAATGAGGGGCGAGATGAAATTACGTTTTTCTGATCGAATTGGCGTTACAAAAGTTCCGGAAGTGCTACAAACATCAGAAATGAACACTGCGCTTAGAAATTCATTATGGAACTATCTTCTTACGGTATTATTTTTCTGGCAAGATAACGTGCTTAAATTGATAATTGAATCTATATGGGCAAAGTTCTTGAAACAGCCGGTTGATATTTTACCTTATTATGGCGATGATCGTTTGAAAGCGCTAAGAAGTATCTATTTTAGTAATGAATTCTGCTGGTATCGAGTTTATAATTTAATTGAGTTCATAGCTTATAATTATGACAACCTTTCGTTTGATAAGAAATCAGTTGCATTTAAAAATGGAATAAATGAGATACTAGAAGAAGAAATGTCTGGCTACAGATTTATCGGGGATGTCTTAGCTCCAATTACCAATACCGATGAACTTAAAAGCATCACAATGGCCATTGAAGTCGCTGATTCTGAGGAATTATTTGGCACCAAGAAACACTTGGAATCCGCTATTATTTTAATCTCTCAGAAACCGAATCCTGATCATCGCAACTCGATAAAGGAATCTATTAGTGCTATCGAATCGCTAGCCAAACAAATTACAGGAGAAGCAAGTGGAGGTTTGGAAAAGGCTCTGACCAAGCTTGATTCGTCTGTGAAATTTCATGGGGCTTTCAAGGCTGGACTGCTGAGTCTATATGGTTATACGAGCGATGAAGATGGAATTCGACATGCGATATTAGAAGAGAAAGATGTTGGTTTCGACGAAGCCAAGTTTATGCTGGTTACCTGCTCGGCCTTTGTGAATTTTCTGATTTCAAAAGCATCAAAGCATGAGTTATTATAAGAAATTAGCCAACGAGCGCAAAAGATTTACGATTTTTTTCCTATCGTAGCTTAAACCAGCTTAATTTTATTCTTTGCCGAACTTTACCACCACCTCGGTCCCGCGCGTCAGGGCGCCGGGTTGCTCGGCCCGTTGCTGGTTGCGGGCGATTTCGATGAACCCGGCGCTGCCCGGCAGGGCCACGTAGCCGCCGGGCGGCGCGTCGGCGTAGGCCCGGCTAAGACCGTTCAAGGTGACGGGACCGGCGGTCAGGACCAGGGGACGGTCCTGGCAGAGATGGTTGGGGATGTTGGTCATCAGGTTGCCGAAGCGGTCCACATAGACCACCCGGCCAATGATTTTTTCTTCGGTTGCGCGCGGGGCCAGGGCCGGCAGCTTGACCAAATCAGCGGCCGGCGGGCCTATGCGGGTGAAGTCGAATCCGCAAGCCAAATGGGCCGCGGCCGGAGCCAGGATGTCCCGGCCGTGAAAGGTGCGGCTGACGTTGGGCAGAAACAGGTCCGGGTTTTCGATACGGCGGGCTTCGTAGTCCGGGGTTTGCTCCAGGATATAGCTGAAAAGCCCATTATCCGGGCCGACCAGGATGTGGTCCGGGGTGCGGACGGCCAGGAGCGCCCGGTCCGAACCCACGCCCGGATCGATCACGGCCAAATGGATCGTGCCGGCCGGGAAGTAGGGCCGGGCCAGGTACAGGGCGAAGGCGGCCTGTTCCACGTCGCCGGGCGGCAGGTCATGGGCCAGGTCCACCAGCCGCGCTTCGGGGCAGATGCCCAGCAGGACCCCTTTCATCACGCCCACAAAGGGGTCCTGGAGTCCGAAGTCCGTGGTCAGGGTGATGATGGGCATGGCGGCCTCCCGGAAAGGAATACCATCTTTATACGGCATCCAGTTGAGGTTTCCAAGCATGACTCCCCGTCAACGTAGGGGCCGTTCGCGAACGGCCCCTACAATTCTCGTGGGCGGTTGACGCGGACTCACGCTTCGAGCGTGACCCGGGAAGGGGAAAAAATTTGACAACCCCACCTATAAATGAAATATAGTTCCAGACGTTTGCAGGACGAGAATCCCTCAAGGAGACAGCGATGACAGAAGCGGTAATCGTAAGCGGCGCGCGCACGGCCATAGGCCGGTTCGGCGGCTCGCTTCAGGATATCCCGGCCGTGGACCTGGGAACCATCGCCGTGGTCGAGGCATTGAACCGGGCCAAGGTCGCCCCGGGAGACTTGGACGAAGTGCTCATGGGCAATGTGCTTCAGGCCGGCCAGGGCCAGAACACGGCCCGCCAGGTAACGATCAAGGCCGGCTGCCCGGTGACCACCCCGGCCACGACCATCAACAAGGTCTGCGCCTCGGGGCTCAAGACCGTGGCCTTGGCCGCGCAGGCCGTCCGGGCCGGCGACGCCCGGATCGTGGCCGCCGGCGGCATGGAGAACATGAGCCGCGCGCCGTACTACGTGCCCCAGGCCCGTTGGGGGGCGCGCATGAACGACACCCAGCTCATCGACGGCATGATTTACGACGGCCTGATGGACATCTTCAACCATTACCACATGGGCATCACCGCCGAAAACGTGGCCGAAAAATACGGGCTGAGCCGCGAGGATCAAGACGCCTTGGCCCTGGTCAGCCAGACCCGTGCCCAGGCCGCCCTGGCCGAGGGCCGGTTCAAGGACGAGATCGTGCCCGTGCCCGTGCCTCAGCGGCGCGGCGACCCGGTGATGTTCGACACGGACGAACACCCCAGGGCCACTTCGATCGAGGCGTTGGCCAAGCTGCGGCCGGCTTTCAAGGACGGCGGCACGGTCACCGCGGGCAACGCCTCGGGCATCAACGACGCCGGGGCCTGCGTGGTGGTCATGGCCGAGGACGAGGCCAAGAGCCGGGGCATCGCCCCCATGGCTCGGATCGTTTCCTATGCCGCGGCCGGCGTGGACCCGTCCCTTATGGGCACCGGCCCCATCCCGGCCACGGAAAAGGCCCTGGCCAAGGCCGGCCTAACCATCAAGGACATGGACCTGATCGAGGCCAACGAGGCCTTTGCCGCCCAGGCCCTGTCCGTGGCCCGTCACTTCGATTTCGACATGGAGCGGGTCAACGTGAACGGTGGGGCCATCGCCCTGGGCCATCCCATCGGTGCGTCCGGCTGCCGCATTCTGATCACGCTCCTGTTCGAGATGGCCCGCCGTCAGTCCCGCTTGGGCCTGGCCACGCTGTGCATCGGCGGCGGCCAGGGCTTCGCCATGATCGTCGAGCGGATGTAAAGGAGGCGTCATGTCCTACAAGTACATGCTTTTCGAGGTCAGCGAGAAGGTGGCTCTGGTGACTTTCAACCGGCCCGACGCCTTGAACGCCCTCAGCCCCGAGCTGATGGAGGAGTTCGCCGACATCCTGGACAAGATCGCGGCCGACGAATCCATCGCCGTGGTCGTCTTGACCGGCGCGGGCAAGGCCTTTGTCTCCGGCGCGGACATCGAGGCCATGAGCCGCTTCAAGCCGCTCGAAATCCGGGCGTACGTGGCTCGGGGCCACGAGATCATGTTCAAGCTCGAAGGCCTGGCCCAACCGGTCATCGCCGCGGTGGGCGGCTTCTGCCTGGGCGGCGGCAACGAGATCGCCATGGCCTGCGATTTCATCTACGCCTCGGAGCGGGCCCGGTTCGGACAGCCCGAGATCAAGCTGGGCATCATCCCCGGCTTTGGCGGCACCCAGCGTTTGACCCGGCTGGTGGGCAAGAGCTGGGCCAAGGAACTCTGCTTGACCGGCGAGTTTCTGAAAGCCGATGCCGCCCGGGAGATCGGGCTGGTCAACAAGGTCTTCCCCCCGGATGACCTCATGGCCAAGACCATGGAAACGGCCAAGACCATCGCGGCCATGGGCCGGTTGTCGGTCCGCGCCGTCAAGCAGCTTGTGGACCGTGGGGCACAGATCGATCTTCGGGCCGCCTGCGCCTTGGAAGTCGAGGGCTTCACCAACGTCTTCCTGAGCAGCGACGCGGCCGAGGGCCTGGGCGCCTTTTTGGAGAAGCGTCCGCCGAATTTCAAGGGCACCTACAAAAGCTGAGCCCTTGCCACCCAAGTATCAGGAGTAAGAATCCATGGAGTTCAAACTGACCGAAGAACAACAGATGGTCCGGGAGATGGCCGCCCGTTTCGCGGCCGAGCAGATCAAGCCCGTGGCCGCGGATCTGGACCGGACCCATAAGCATCCGACCGAGATTTTAAAGCAGATGGCCGAGTTGAAGTTCCTGGGCATCGCCGTGCCCGAGGAGTACGGCGGGGGCGGCATGGACTATGTCTCCTACGTCCTGGCCATGATCGAGATTTCCAAGGCCTGCGCCTCGGTGGGCGTGATCATGAGCGTCAACAACTCGCTTTACTGCTACCCGGTCATGGCCTACGGCACGGAGGAGCAGAAAAAGAAATACCTGACGCCCGTGGCCTCGGGCGAGCACCTGGGCTGCTACGGCCTGACCGAAGCCGGGGCCGGGTCGGACGCGGCCGGGCTGCGCACCACCGCGGTCCGGGACGGGGACTCGTGGATCGTCAACGGCGAAAAGAAGTTCATCACCAACGGCAACGTGGCCGATTACTGCGTCTTCGCGGCCAAGACCGACAAGGACGCGGGCTACAAGGGCATCTCCACCTTCGTGGCCAACCTCAAGGAAACGCCCGGCTTTTCCGTGGGCGTGGTCGAGGACAAATTGGGCATCCTGGCCAGCGGCACGGCCGAACTGGTCTTCCAGGACGCCCGCCTGCCCGCCGACGCCCTGCTGGGCAAGGAGGGCGAGGGCTTCAAGCAGATGCTCAGCACCCTGGACGGCGGCCGCATCGGCATCGCCTCCCAGGCCCTGGGCATCGGCCGGGCCGTGCTCGAAGAGGCCCTGGCCTACGCCAAGGAGCGCGAGCAGTTCGGCCGGCCCATCACCACACTACAAGCCATTCAGTTCAAACTGGCCGACATGGCCATGGAACTGGACGCGGCCGAGCTTTTGACGCTCCGGGCCGCCTACAACGAGGACCACCACCTGCCCTACGAAAAGGAAGCGGCCATGGCCAAGTGTTTCGCCTCGGACGTGACCATGCGCGCGGCCGTCGAGGGCGTGCAGATTCTGGGCGGTTACGGCTACATTAAAGAATACCCCATGGAACGCCACCTGCGCGACGCCAAGATCTGCCAGATTTACGAGGGCACGAACGAGATCATGCGGGTGGTCATCGCCAACAACCTGCTCAAGGGCAGATAGGACCGGTCTTTCTGAGGAGGCCATGACGGCTTCCACCGACGCCGACACCACCCGCCGGGACATTCGTCGCGTCCTGGCTCTGATCAACCCCTATTCCGGCCGCGGCCGGGGCCGGGGGATCGAGGAGGAACTTCGCCGCCTCCTCGCCGACGCGGGCGTCGAGGCGACGACCGCCCTGGTTTCCTCGCCGGATGAAGTGGAGCGGGCCGTGGCCGATCACGCGGCGGACGTGTCGGCCGTGGTGGCCATGGGCGGGGACGGCACGGTCAACATGACCGTGGGCGCTCTCCACCGCTCCGGTTATGACCTGCCCCTGGGCCTCATCCCCCTGGGCTTCGGCAACTGCCTGGCCCGCTCGTTCAAACTACCGCTCAAGCTCGATCAGGCCGTGCGCGTCATTACCGGCGGCAAGGCCAAGACCCTTGACTTGGTCTGGATCGAAGACCAGCCGGCCGTTTATCTGGTTTCGGCCGGTTTCGACGCCGACGTGGTTCATCGGGTGGCCAGCGCCCGGGCCTACTCCGTGAGCATGATCGAATACCTCAAGGCTTTTGGCGCCTCCGTGCTGAAATACCCCTGGCCCAGAATTTACGTCGAAGTGGACGGCCGGCGTCTGGACGGCGATTTCACCCAGGCGATTCTCAACCGGGGCCGGGTGTACGCCAAGATTCTAAAGGTCTATCCCGGCGAGACCTACGAGCTTTATCTTTTTCGCCGCACGCTTTTGCAAGGCCTGCGCTATCCCCTCCTGATCGGCCCGGACCTCAACGTGGGCCGGGCCGCCGACCTGATCCTGTCCGTCTCCCGCCAGGTGCGTTTCCTGCCGGTATCCGAGCCGGTGCCGTATCAGATTGACGGTGATCCGGCCGAAAACCTGCCCGTTACCTGCGATCTGATGCCCGGGGCCTTGAAGCTGCTCGTGCCTTGAGCGGCGCAAGGGCGCCCGGCCCGATTCCTTGATTTTTTCCGGCGCATGCAATTTTGTTGCATTCCAGGCTTGCACACTGTGCAACTTTGTTGCATAGTCCCCTTGCAGGTTGTGCAATTTTGTTGCATACTATTTCATCATCAGGAGTTGGTCATGAAAAAGGCATGGGGAATCCTCGTATTGGCGGTTCTACTCGGAAGCGCCTGGCCGGTCTTAGCCGAGCCGCTTAAGGTTTTTGTCAGCATCCCGCCGCAACAGTATATCGTTCGGACCGTGGCCGGCGACTTGGCGCGGGTCTCGGTGCTGGTTCCGCCCGGCGCGGACCCGCACACCTACGAGCCCAAGCCCAGGCAGATGGTCGAACTCTCCCGGGCCAGGCTCTATTTCGCCCTGGGCCTGCCTTTTGAGCGCGTCTGGCTGCCCAAAGTGACTAAAGACCTGCCCGGGCTGACAGTGGTTCACATGGAGGCCGACATCGAGCAGCCGGCCGGGCACGACGAAGACCGCGACCACGAACACAAGGAAGCTCACGGCCACAACCACGGTCACGCCCACCAAGGCGACCCGCACGTCTGGACCTCGCCGCCCCTGGTGCGGATCATGGCCCGCGCCACGGCCCAGGCCCTGGCCCGGGTGGACCCGGCCCACGCTGCCGAATACGCCGCGGGTCAGGCCAAGCTGGAGGCCCAGATGGACGCTTTGGACGCGGAAATCAAGGCGATGTTTAAGGGCCTTGAGGGCCGGAGCTTTTTGGTCTTTCATCCTGCCTGGGGACATTTTGCCCGGGCATACGGCCTCCGGCAGATCGCGGTCGAGGTGGAGGGCAAGGAGCCCAAGCCGGCCCAGCTCAAGGAGCTGATCGAGGAGGGGCGGGTCTTGGGCGCCAGGGTCGTTCTGGTGCAGCCGCAGTTTTCCAGGCGGAGCGCCGAGACTGTGGCGCGGGCCTTGCCCGGCCGGGTCGTGGTCGCGGACCCGCTGGCCGAGGACCTGCCCGCCAACCTGAGACGGGTGGCGACCGAAATCCGGGAGGCATTGAGGTGACGGAGAACATGGCGGCGACCCAAAGCATCATCGAGGTTCGGGACCTGTGGTTTTCCTTTAACGGCCGGCCCATCCTCAAAGATGTGAATTTGAGCATTCAGGCCGGGGACTTCCTGGCCGTCATCGGACCCAACGGCGGCGGCAAAACCACGCTGCTCAGGCTGATCCTGGGGTTGCTGGAGCCGAACCGGGGGTGGGTGCGGATTTTCGGCCTGCCGCCCCAAAAAGCGGTCGGCCGAGTGGGATACGTCCCCCAGGAGGTCCACCTGGACAAGCGCTTTCCCATCTCGGTTATGGACATGGTCCTCATGGGCCGGTTGCGCCATGCGTCGGGACGGCCACGGTATTCGGCCGCCGACCGGGAAGCGGCCCGCGAGGCCCTGGAGCGCATGGACATGTGGTCGCTCCATGACCGGCAGTTGGGCGAACTATCCGGGGGGCAGCGTCAGCGCGTTTTCGTGGCCCGAGCCCTGGTGGCGAAACCGTCCCTGCTTCTTTTGGACGAACCCACGGCCGGCGTGGACCCGGCCCATCAGAGCGAGTTCTACACTTTTCTCCGGGACCTGAACCAGACCGTGACCATCGTTCTGGTCAGCCACGACATCATGATCGTTTCGGCCTACGTGCGTTCCGTGGCCTGCGTGGCCACCCAGGTCTTTTACCATGACAGCCCGGAGGTCACGCCGCAGATGATCCGCGAGGGGTATCAGTGCCCGGTGGAAATGGTGGCCCACGGTCTGCCTCACCGCGTCCTGGCCGTGCACGAGGAGGATTAGGTGCTTGGCGTCTTTGAATTCGAGTTCATGCGCAACGCCCTGGCGGCCGGGATATTGGCCAGCGTGGTCTGTGGTCTGATCGGTACGTTCGTGGTGGTCAACCGGATTGTTTTCATCTCCGGGGGGATCGCCCACGCGGCTTACGGCGGGGTGGGGTTGGCCTTTTTTTTGGGGATTTCTCCGCTTTTTGGCATCCTGGGTTTTTCCCTGGCCGTGGCCCTGGTCATGGCCGGAGTCACCTTGCGCGCCCGGGAGCGGGCCGACACGGTCATCGGCGTGCTTTGGGCCGTGGGCATGGCCTTGGGGGTGGTCCTGGTGGATTTGTCCCCGGGCTACAACGTGGACCTGATGAGTTATCTCTTCGGCAGCATCCTGGCCGTGCCCCGCAGCGACCTGGTCCTCATGGTCGTTCTGACCGCCGTGATCTTCCTGGCCATGGGCTGGTACTACCAGGACTTCGTGGCCCTGTCCTACGACGAGGAATTCGCCCGTATCCGCGGCGTGCCCGTGGGCCGGCTCTACGTGCTGCTCATGGTCCTGATCGCCCTGTCCGTGGTCCTCATCATCCGGGTAGTGGGCTTGATCCTGGTCATCGCCCTGCTGACCATCGCGCCTTACGTGGCCGAGCGTTTCGCCCGGTCGCTCAGCCGGATGATCGTTTTTTCCATCGCTCTGAACGTGCTCTTCACCCTGGTCGGGCTTTTTTTGGCCTACCGCTTCAACCTGACCTCGGGCGCGGCCATCATCCTGGCGGCGGCGGTCGGGTTTTTTGTCTTTCTCGGGCTGGAACGGTTGGGGGTCCGGTCGATCCGGCTGAAGCGGGCCGAGGCGTGAAGAAGTCAGGAGGTCCCATGTGTCGCCGGTGTGATTACCGTCAGTTTCTGGAACGCTCGGGCCTGGATTGCACCCCGCACCGCTTGGCCGTGCTTGAAACGGTCGGCAACAGCGGCCGGCCCCTGACCGCGGCCGAGGTGTTCAAGGCCCTCCGGCGTTCGGGCCAAGTCAACCGGGTCACGGTCTATCGCATCCTGGACCTTTTGGTCGAGCGACGGCTGGTGGACCGGGTGAACTCGGGAGGCCGCTCTTTCCGCTACGGCCTGGCTCCGAACGAGAACCATCCCTCCCACGCGCATTTCTTCTGCCTGAAGTGCGGCCGGCTGGAATGTTTGAAACCGGGCAGCCTGTCCGTGGACCTGGCCGGTCTGTCGGAGCGCTTTCCGGGCCGGATCGACAAGGCCGAGATCCGTCTGGACGGCGTGTGCGCGGATTGCCTGGCCGCGGGCTAAGCCCGATGTCGCGGCATCGGCCCGCTATTGGTAAGCCTTGGCGGCTTTGGAGGCTGGCGCTTCTGCTGCTGGCGGCGCTGCTTTTGGCCCGGCCGGTCGCGGCCAAGGACCCGCCGCCCCTGGACGCCGCGCGCGCCCTGGATTTCGCTCAGGCCCTTTTGGCCGAGGGGAACGGATTCGAAGCCGCGGGGGAGTGCCGCCGCTTCCTATATTTTTTCCCGGACGACCCCAGGGCGGCCGAGGCCCGCGCGCTGCTCAGTCGGGCCGATGAAATGGCCCGCCGGTCCCCGAAGTCCGGTCCGCCCGAACTCGCCCCCGCCCGGAGACCCACGGCCCCAAGCTTTTCTCCGGCATACAGCTTCGTGCGCTTCTACCAGACGCGGCTGTGGACCTTCAAACCCGGCAGCCTGGCCTCGCTGCGGGTGCCTCGAAGCGCCTCCTATCCGCCCACCTCCCGCTACGCCCTGGAAGCCATCCGCCGCCACGGCGACTTCATGGGCGCCTTCATGACCGTGGACCGCCTCATTCGCAACGTGACCCATATTTCCCGGCCGCCCTTTGTCTATGACCACGGCCGGCGGTTGCACTACGATCCGGTCGAGGCCAACGATTACTGGTGGTCGTCCGGGTCGAAGTGACGCCGGGCTATTTTTGAAGCAGGGTTCTGAGGTACTGGGGCAAGTCGGTGATCAGGCCGCTGGCCCCGGCGTCGAGGAATTTCTTCATGTCCTCGGCGCTGTTCGCGACCCAGAGCAGGACCGGGACGCCGGCGGCCTCCAGGGCCTCGATCTGGCCCGGCTGCGAGTGTTTGACCGATGGATGAAACGTTTGCGCGCCGATATCCCGAACCAGGTCCAAAGCGTCGGCCTCGAAATGTTTGACCAGGACGCCCAGGGGGAGGCCCGGCTGGAGGCGGCGGACCTGGCGCAGGTAGTCGTGGTTGAAGGAGGAGACGAGCACGAGATCGAGCATGTCCAGGTCCTCGATGAGGCCCACCACGGCTTGAACGATGCGGTCGTGGCCCGGCCGGTCCTCCTGGCTCTTGATCTCGACGTTGACCGGCCAGTTCAGGAGGCGGCTGAAGGTCAGGGCCTCTTCGAGGGTCGGGGCCGGGAGACCTTGGTAGGTCGCGATTTCAGCCGGGGCAACCTCCCCGGCCTCGATGGCGCCGAAGGGGTCGGTTGCCTCGAACCAGCCTCCGAAGTCCAGCCGCCGGATTTCGGCCAGGCTGAAGGCCTCGACCGGCCAGGGTTCGCGTTCCGGGAAGAGGAGTGGGGCGTTCGAGGTTCGGGCCAGGTCGTCGTCGTGGACCACGATGGGCACGTTGTCCCGAGTCATGGCCACGTCCAACTCCCAGAGGTGCGCGCCCAGGCTATAGGCCTTGGCCGCGGCGGCCAGGGTGTTTTCCGGAGCCAGGGACCGCGCCCCGCGGTGGGCGATGTTGAGCGGACTGCGCTCGTTGAGAAGTCGGATGATGCGGTTCCGCGAGCCGGCTGCTTTCACGCTTTCATGCTGTTTCTCTGAGTTCATTGAATCATCCTTAGTCGATCACTATTCTGCTTAGCTTGTTGATCCTATCCCATCCCACACCCGGTTGTCCAGATAGTCTATTACCTGCAAGACAATACTAGTTGCAATCAATGTCTGGCTTTGGTAGATTGAGTTTTCAAATAAAAATTTGGCGGGATATAACGAGTAGGTTACCACGGAACTTATGGTGTAAAGGGCGAATTTTATGAGTTCTATCACTGGTGAAATGGATAATCTTCAGTGGGGTCGGGTACACTCTTTGCTACTTGTGAACCCTGTAGGTGTATTAATTCGGTTGGTTTCGCTTAGATATTAAAGCGTGCAAGGAGCTATAAATGACTTCCGGAAATGAACTGACCGATGAAAACGAAATAGAAACAGACGATAACATGGAGCGTTCTGTTTACCTTGCAGAAAGAGATCTTCTCATTAAAGGTGAGCACGAGGCTGCGAGTTCTTTCGATAAGACTATAGTAACTCTCTCAGCAGGAGCTTTGGCTCTTTCATTAACCTTCGTAAAACAAATAGCCACCCATATCGATAAAGAAACAATAAACTTCTTAGCTATGGCTTGGTTTGGTTTTGGTTCAAGTTTAATGTCGATCCTTTTTTCTTTTTTAACAAGTCAATCTGCTTATAGAAAACAACGTGATATATTGGATGATATTTACGAAGGCAAAACGGAAAACAGTAGAAATCATTATAAAGAACTTACAAAAATATTAAGTGATTGCTCCATTATTCTTTTTATTTTTGGCTGTATAGAATTGTCTATTTTTTGTTATTTTAATCTCTAATATGGAGGTCAGGCTATGTCAAAAGAAAAATCAAGAAATCAGCAGACGATCATTCCTCGGAAGCCGGCCAAAGATCAACGGATTGAAAAGCACTCTAGTATTCCACCAAACTTGCCAAAAGGACCAAAAAACCACCAAAGGGAAATAATAAGTAGAAACAAAATTTTCTGTTGAGCCGATATTTACCATAATTTCGGCTAATGTGGCCGCTTGTCGGTCATGTACGTCGTGGTCTGTTGAAACTGCCCTCTGGCTCTGGTAAATTCAGCTTTTAAAAAAACAGGAGGAAAAGCCATGTCCATGGACCAGAGTCCCGTGCTGCCCCAGGCGGGTTTCGACGCTTTGCTACCGCCGGAAATGGCGGCCAAGGCGGAAAAAACCGGGATCAGCAAGGCGCTATTGGGTTGGCGGAACACCCTGGCTTTGGGCGTGCTGGCCGGTGCCTTCATCGGTTTGGGCGCGCTTTTTTCCACCACGGTCACGGCCGGGGCGGCCGGTCAGGTACCCTATGGTCTGATCCGGCTTTTGGCCGGCCTGGTCTTTTCCCTGGGTTTGATCCTGGTCGTGGGGGCCGGGGCCGAGCTGTTCACCGGCAACAACCTGATCGTCATGGCCTGGGCCGACCGGCATATCACCACGCGGCAGGTGCTGCGGAACTGGGCTCTTGTTTACGTCGGCAATTTCATCGGGGCCTTGGCCACGGTGGTTCTGGTCTTTCTGGCGGGCCAGTACACCTTTGGCGGGGGCGCCGTGGGTCTGGCCGCGCTGACCGCGGCCCGGGCCAAGTGCGAGCTGGGCTTTATCCAGGCGATCTTTCTGGGCATGATGTGCAACGCCCTGGTCTGCCTGGCCGTGTGGCTCTGCTACAGCGCCCGGACCACCACGGACAAGATTCTGGCCATCCTTTTCCCTATCACCGCCTTTGTGGCGGCCGGGTTCGAGCACTCGGTGGCCAACATGTACTTCATCCCCATGGGTCTGGCGATCAAGGCCCTGGCCCCGGCCTCTTTCTGGACGGCCGTGGGCAGGACCGCGGCCGACTTCGCTCCGCTGACCGCGGGCCGCTTTTTGCTGGGCAACCTGCTGCCCGTGACCCTGGGCAACATCGTGGGCGGATCGGTCATGGTCGGCCTGGTGTATTGGTTCATCTACATCCGCAAGGGCGTGGTGCCGAAGTAAGACGCCGCTTTTCAGTGCTTGACGTGACTTGAGCGTCGGGGTAGGATACTGCCCAGGCCGGATCTGATTTTTCAACCGAATTTCACCTTTTAAAAAACATCGTCTTGCCGCGTTGCGGCCAAGACGGGGGATGCCGTGGCGTGGTCCGTTGGGGCTCGCGAGGCGTCTCAAGTTTCGATGGAGCGGAAGGCGGAGAACCGTCCGCGGTTTCCGCATCGAAAAGGAGAGGGGGAAATGCCTGATCTAGCACTCGAAGGATACAAGGTCATCGATCTCGGCTGGCATATTGCCGGCCCCTACTGCACCAAACTCCTGGCCGAACTCGGCGCCGAAGTCATCAAGGTGGAAAAGGCTGGTGAAGGCGACCCGGCCCGGGCCATGCCACCGTTTGCCGGCGACGATCCGCATCCGGAGAAGAGCCTGCTTTACCTTTATCTGAACACGGGCAAGAAGAGCGTCACCCTGAACCTGAAGACCGACAAGGGTAAAAAGATTCTGACCGATTTGGTCAAGGACGCGGACTTGGTGGTGGAGAATTTCCATCCCCGCGTGCTGCCCGCCCTCGGGTTGGACTACCAGGCGCTCAGCAAGGTCAACCCCAAGCTGATCATGACCTCGATCACCGCCTTCGGCCAGATCGGCCCCTACCGGGATTACAAGGCCACGGACATCACCACCATGGCCCTGGGCGGCCTGATGCACATGACCGGCGAGATGGGGCGCGAGCCGCTGACCTACGGCGGCTGGCAGTCGCAGTACCAGGGGGGCATCAACGGCTTCGCCGCCAGCATGACCGCGCTGTTTCACCGGGACATGGGCCAGGGCGAGGGCCGGGGGCAGCACGTGGACATCTCGATCATGGAGTGCATCGCCCAGATTCTGGAATTCTTCGACCTGAACTACCAGGTCAACGGCGGCATGTACGAACGCTCGGGCACGCGCTGGGCCAACGCTCCGGCCTGGGGCATCTATCCCTGCGCCGACGGTTACGTGGGCTTGATCTCCGGCCCGGTGCGGCGCTGGCTGCAGATTTCCAAGCTAATGGAGGAACCCGAGCTGGCCGATCCGAAATACATCGCCCAACGCCGGGAACTGGCCGACGAGATCGACGCCCTGATGCTGCCCTGGCTGATCGAGCACACCAAGGACGAAATCTACCACGCGGCCCAAGCCATGGAACCCAAAATTCCGGCCAGCCCGGTGCGCACGCCCGAAGACCTGATCAACTCTCCGCAGTTCAAGGCCCGGGAGTTCTTCGTCGAAGTGGACCACCCCGTGGCCGGGAAGGGCGTCTATCCCGGCCCGCCGGCCAAGATGTGGGGGACGCCCATGCAGATCGGTCGGGCGCCGCTTTTGGGCGAGCACAACCAGGAAATCTACGAACGGTTGGGTTTTTCGGGCAAGGACCTGGACGCTTTGAAGAGCGAAGGCGTGATTTAAGGGGGGAGGAAGATGGCTAAGAAAGCATTGGAAGGCCTTCGGGTGTTGGACCTGGGCGCGGTGTGGGCCGTCCCTCATGTGGGCACGCTCATGGCCAACATGGGCGCCCAGGTGATCAAGGTGGAGTCCATTCAGTTTCTGGACATGGTGCGGGGATTGATCTCTCCCTTTCCGATCATGGCCGAGGCCTATCCGGGCCGAGTGGCCGGCGAACATCCCTGGAACCGCAACAACTATTTCAACGACACCAATCTGGGCAAGATGTCCATCACCCTGGACCTGACCAACGAGAAGGGCCGGGAAATCTTCGCCCGGCTGCTCAAGACCAGCGACATCGTCATGGAGAATTTCCGGTTGGGGGTCATGGAGAATTTCGGGCTGGGCTATGAGGTCTTGAAAAAGATCAATCCGGGCGTCATCTATGTTTCCGCGCCGGGCTATGGCGCGGGCGGGCCGGAGTCGGACTACGTGGCCTTCGGCGCCAATCAGTGGCACGCCACGGGCCTGGCCAACCTGACCGGCTACCCGGACGAAGGGCCCATGCAGGCCTCGATCAACTTCGGCGACCCGGTGGCCGGGACCCACGTGCTGGGCCTGATCATGGCCGCGCTGCTCCATAAAAAGCGGACCGGCAAAGGCCAGTTCATCGACGTCTCCCAGACCGAGCCGGGGGTGTGCTGCATCGGCGAGTTCATTCTGGACTACACCATGAACGGCCGGCTGCCCGAGCGCGCTGGCAACCGCCATCCCTGGCTGGCCCCGCAAGGGTGTTACCGTTGCCGGTCCACCGAGCGCTACGTCAAGGTGCTGATCACCACCGAGGAGCAGTGGGTCAAGTTCTGCAATATCATGGACCTGGCCGAGCTGATCGAGGACGAGCGCTTCGCCACCGCGGAAAAGCGCTGGGCCAACCGTAAGGAGCTGGACGAGTTGATCGAGGCCATGACCCAGGATATGTCCGCCGACGATGTCTGGAATCCGCTGCTAAGGGTAGGCATCGAAGCTTATCTGGCCGGCGGTCCCCAGGACGTCAGTAAGCCGCCGCAGTATAAGTTCCTGGCGCCTCAAGGCCCCTATCGCGTTCAGGACATAGACCAGTGGATCACCCTGACCATCTCCTCCGAGGAGGAATGGCGGATCCTCTGCCGTGTCATGGGCCGGCCCGAACTGGCCTCGGACCCCAAGTTCGCCTCCAACGAGGCCCGGCGCGAGAACCACGACGAACTGAACGAGATCATCGAGGCCTGGACCAGCACCCGTCAGAATTATGAGCTGTTCCACACCCTGCAACGCGCCGGTGTGGCCGCCGCTCCGGCCGTGGCCATGCCCGACGTTCTGGTCGAACCCCAAAACCACGCCCGCGGGCTTTACCAGGCGATCCGGCATCCCGAGACCAACACCTATCTCGAACCCAACCACGCCTGGCTTATGTCCGAAACCCCGCGGGAGCTTACCCGGCCGTCCCCCTGCCTGGGCGAGGACAACGACTTCGTCTATGGCGAAATCCTGGGCCTGAGTCGGACCGAGATCGAGGCGCTGGAAAAAGAGCAGATCATCGGGACCATTCCCCTGCCTGGCGCCGACGGCTTCGGCCCCCGGGCGAGCAAGGAGAATACTTGATTCCCGGGGGAACCCTTTCCCCCAAAAAGGGTTCCCCCAGACCCCCTCCGAAAAACTTCAGCAGCGCGGTCTGGATTTCGCTTGGCGTCATCCAGACCGCGCGTTTTAGTGGGTTAATACGTGACCGGGCCATACCCCCGCATCCATATCCTGGGCGCCTCGGGCGCGGGCACGACCACCTTGGGCGTCGCCCTGGCCGAACGCATCGGCGCGCCCCATTTCGACACGGACGACATCTTCTGGGAACCGACCGATCCGCCTTATCAGCGTCCGCGTCCGATCGAGTCCAGGCGGTCCCTGCTGCTGGAGGCCATCGGGGGCCGGGATCGCTGGGTCCTTTCCGGCTCGCTTTGCGGCTGGGGGGACGTGGCCGTGCCTTTTTTCGACCTGGCGGTTTTTCTTTGGGTGCCGACCGACATCCGTTTGGCCCGGTTGCGCGCGCGGGAGATCGAAAAATTCGGGACCGAGGCCCTCGCGCCCGGGGGCCGCATGCACGAAAACCACAAGGCCTTCATGGCCTGGGCGGCCGCGTACGACGCGGGCGGGATGGACATGCGCAGCCGGGTCCGGCACGAGGCCTGGCTGGCCGATCTGCCCTGCCCGGTTGTGCGCTATGAGGGCGAAAAGACGCGCATCGAGGTTCTTCAAGATTTGGCGGGCCGTTTGGGATGAAGCCGGACCTCTTGAAATCCGTAGCCGGTTCCTGTACGATTTTTAATAAAATCAGGTTGGCAGTCGGTTCAGTGCGTATCGCTAAACCGTTCGAACAGAACCAGGAAGAGGAGAGACACATGGGTAAGGCATGTCGGGTGTGGACGATCCTCCTGCTGGCGGCCGCTTGGTGGCTGCTGCCGGCGGCCATGGCCGCCGGCGCTCAGGACATGGGTGGTTGGGAGATCGACGGGGCCTACAACAAACTCTACAAAGCCAACGAGGCCGATAACTTCAAGGCCGAGGTGATCAAAGTCATCGAGGTGACGCCCCTGCCGGGCATGGCCCCGGGCGTGGGCCTGTTGGTCAAGGACCAGGACGATGTCGAGGTCACGGTCCACATCGGGCCGCGATGGTTCGTCAACCCCAGGGGCCTGGGCGTGCACCGCGGCACCCGGATCAAGCTGAAGGGCGTCTGGGTCGAAATCGAGGGCAAGGAGGTTTTCATCGCCTCCAAGTTCAAGAACCTGGGCAACGACAAGGAATACAAGGTCAGGCTGACCAAGAACGGCAAACCCTTCTGGACCATGACCTCGGCCGAGCTGGCCAAGGAGCGGACCAGCGACTAAGCCCGATGGCTCAGGGCAGACGCCGGGCCAGCCAGACCACCCGGCCGATCAGCCGCACCTGGCCCCGGTCCAGTTCATAGGGCGCGTACATGTCCTGGTTGTCGGCCAGGACTCCGATCTTGAGCCCCCGTGATTCCAACCGGCGAATCTGCATGACCCCGTCCCCGGGCGTGAAGGCATAGATGTTCCCCGACACCAGGGCGCGCCGGCCGGCCTGGATCATGACCGTGTCCCCGGGTTCGAGCGCGGGCCGCATGGCGTTGTCCGTGACCGTGGCCAGAAAGAGCGGCCCCGGTTCCAGACCGGCCAGCCACGCTTGGGCAAAGGCATACGGGTCTTCGCTTTTTCCCTCAAACACCGGGGTTTCCCCGTCGGTCCCGAGTTCGGTCTTGGACCGGGCCAACCGCTGGAAACCGGCCCTGACTTCCGGGGGGCGGTCCGCGGTACGCATCGCAGGGCTGGCCGTTTCCAGCCGGCTCTCGTCGTACGCATAGGCCTCGCCCTGACCCGCGACCAGCCAGGCCGCGGACAGACCGAACTCCAGAACCAGCCGTTCAAGCACCAGCCCCTTGATCAGCCCCTTTTCCCGGGCATAGGCGGCCAGGGTGTTCTTGTCCGAGCCCAGCCTACGGGCCAGCTCCGGCCAGGTCAGTCCGGTTTTTTGTTTGACGTTTCGGATGGCCCAGGCCACGCGCTGGCTGAGGTGCGATTCCGCCATATTTTTGTGCCTTTCAACTATTTTTTAATTCTTTTAGCATAAAAAATAGTTGACGAAAACTAAAAATTAGTCTATATTCGCATCTGTCTCCTTGACCGGGGACGCCTTCCCCATGCAGTCCAATCCGGCCGCGCCCGGAATTCCCTGAATCCCTCCCTTGGAGAATCACTCCCATTCGCGGCCGATGAATCTTGCCCCGAGTCACATCAAGCCTCCCTTGGAGAATCACTCCCATGAAACTCCTGCCTTGTGTGCCCCTTTTCGCCGGGACCCCGCCCCTGCCTGACGCCCGGATTCTGGAAAGCAAATTGCTGCTTCGGCCGGACGAAGTGGCGGCCATCCTCCGCATCTCCCGCCGCAAAGTGTACGATATGGTGGACATAAGTCAGCTCGAAGCGGTGCGCATCGGCCACAGCCTTCGTATCCGCACGGCCAGCGTCCTGGCCCTGCTGGCCGACCCGGACGGCTTGGTCGATTAGGACTAAGCGGCCCGCGGCTGTTCGAGCCGCATCAAAGCCGCGCGCCGGCCGGTTCTCCAGACCCTGGTCTCCAGGAGATCGGTAGGTTACGGCCGAATAGATGTCCGGGAAAATTCTTCAAACGGATTGGCGGGGAATCGATGGATTGCCATCAAGAGCAGCCGCCGGGGGGCGGTTATTTCGACTTCACCTGCTCCATCATGTCCTTGAATCCCTGCTCGATCAGGGCCTTGGTCAAGGCGGGATGTTGCAGATATTGGACCGGGGTCCAATCCGTAACGTCCACGTATACTTGGCTTAGGCTGAATTCACTTTTCTTCAGCACAATGATTCGCGCGGATTTTCGGACCACGGTATAGGTCCCCGGCAGGTAGAAGATCGCGCCGATGATGGCCAGCACGATGATCCAGGTGAAAAGTTTCTTCGCCACAATCGGTCCTTCCCTTTTCGGTATGAATGTGATCCTAGTATAGAACGCCCGTTCGAGAAAAACCAGCGGGAAAAAAATAAAGGATTACGCCCACATGGACATTTAGATGGCCGATGGAGGGACGCCGGCCCTACATCATTAGCTGCCAGTGGCCCACATCCACCCAGCGACCGAATTTGAAGCCGATCTGTTTATAGTGGGCCACCTTTTCGAAACCGCATTTCTCGTGCAGCCCCACGCTGGCTTCATTGGGCAGGGCGATGCTGGCCAAGACGGTGTGAATCGGGCGCAGGCGGAGTTGGTCCAAAAGGTTTTTGTACAAGGGCAGGCCGAGTCCCTGGCCCGTGGCCGAGGGGTCGAGATAGATCGTGCTTTCGACCGAATGGCGATAGGCCGAGCGGGTGTGCCATGGCGCGGTATAGGCATAGCCCAGGACTTCGCCCTCCCGTTCCAGGACCAGCCAGGGGAATTTCTCGGTCACGTTGGCGATCCGCCGGGCCATCTCGTCCGCTGACACCTCGGCCTCCTCGAAGGTGATGACCGTTTTCGTGATGTAATGGTTGTAGATGCGGCGGATGGCTTCGGCATCTTCCGGAGTTACGCCGCGAATGGGCTGTTTCGTCTGGGCCACCTTTTGACTTTTTCCTTTCTACATGGACGCGTTTCCCGGCCAAGAGCCGTCCCGCCTTCAAAAACTTGGAAACGATCTTAGGAACCAAGACTCGGCAGGTCAAGCGAAAATAATTGATCGCCGATCACGAGGAGCAGGCGCGAGTTCGACGCCTTTCGAGCGGTTTGGTCCGGTCGCCGGGCGGCTCCGGCGGGCCGGAGGCGGCTTGAGGAATAATGGGTTGGAAGGTCTTCGGGAATGCCGTATAATGAAAAATCGAAAGTTGTGCCTTAAGGAGGTTGTCATGAAAAATCGCATGGGACTGATGGCGTTAAGTCTGTCGCTTGTGTTGGCGGTTGGCTTTCTGATCACTTCTCCGGCCTTGGCCGAGGAAAAGCCGCGTATCGGCGTGCTTCGGTTCACGAACCATACCTCGGCCGGATGGTGGCATGGCGGCGTGGGTCGTGAACTTCAGGACATGCTGATCAACGAACTGGCTTCGACGAAAGCCTTTCGGGTGTTGGAGCGCAAGGAGCTGGACGCGGTGTTCAACGAGCAGGACTTGGGGGCTTCCGGCCGGATCGCCAAAAGCACCCGGGCCAAGATCGGTCAGGTGACGGGCGCCAAATATCTGGTGGCGGCCACGGTATCCGCGTTCGAGGAAGGCGCGAGCGGCCAGGGTGGCGGGATTTCCATCAAGGGGATCTCCGTGGGGGGCAAGCGGCAGAGGGCCTATATCGCCGTGGACCTCAAAGTGATCGACGTGGACACGGGCGAGATCGCCGACGCCAGGACCGTCGAGGCCACTTCCAAAAGCGGGGGCCTGAACATCGGGTTACACACCTTCGGCATCGGCGGGTCGCTCAACAAGCAGTCCAAAACCCCGACCGGCAAGGCCATCCGGGCCTGCATCGTGGAAATCTCCTCCTACCTGGAGTGCTCCCTTGTCCAAGGGTCCAACGCCCCGTGCATGGAGGAATACAACGCCAAGGAACAGAAGCGCCGGGAAAAAACAAAAGAGTCGATCGATCTGGAATAACGTTCCGCCCGGCTAGGACGGGCTGAAGGGTTCGACCTTGTCGAACCTCATCGGCGGAGATACATTTTATAGTAATGCGTTCGTTTCCTCGTCATCTCGAACGAAACCTAGAAACGAACAGGGAGGTAAGTCATGGCCGACGCCGCGGACATCAAAGAAAAGCTTCGAGGAGATTTTGCGGACCTGATCAAAGACACCCAGACCCTGCTCCATTCCATCGGTGGAGACGTGGATGAAAAGACCAAGGAGGCCAAGGCCAAACTGGAAGCGAACTTGGCAAACGCCAAGAAGAAATACGACCTGCTGGACGAAAGCATGAGGCAGCGGGTGCAGCGAACGGACGAAATCATCCATCAGCACCCGTATCACGCCGTGGGCATCTCCTTTGCCTTCGGTTTGCTGCTCGGGCTGGTGATCACCAGGAAGTAGGCTTCGTGAACCTGCCCTGGAAAGACCTGGCCGGCTCGGCCAAGGAGCTGCTCTCCCTGTTTCTGGCCTTGATCCAAAACAGGCTTGAGCTGCTCGGTTTGGAGCTGCGCGAGGAGCAGGTTCGGTTGATCGGCCTGTTCGTCTGGCTGGCCGTGGCCGTGGTGGCCGGATTTTTGTTCCTGGTCCTGGCCACCGTGACCGTGGTCTTTTTGCTGGACGAAACCCTTCGTCCGGCCGCCTTGATCGGCTTTACCCTGTTTTATCTGCTGCTGGCCCTAATCTGCGGTTTTACCCTCGTCAGGAAAATCAAGAATTACCCGACGCCCTTTTCCCAGACCATCGCCGAATTCAAGAAAGACCGGGACGCACTGTGAAATCGAGCCGTAAAAATCTGGCCGAGCGAAAGAAGCAGCTTGTCCTCAGGAGCGACATTCAGCGCCGGACGATCGCCCTGGAAATGAAGAAATTCGAGGCGGGCAGGTTGATGATCGGCAACGCCTTGGCTCTGATCGCCGCGGCCATGACCGGCTGGAAATTGGTTTCAGCCTGGCGGAAGGAGCGTCCCAGCGGCAGGGACCAAGGCGGACGATAGCTACCGATAGGTCGTTAAGTGGACGACACGGGCCTCGCCAGACGGCGAGGCCCTTTTTATTATCGAGACGATGATGGCTTAAATCGCTTCCAATACCCGCCATTCGGTCTTACGGGACAGATCGTAAGCGCCGCCCACGAAAGCAGCCTTGAATTGGACGTTGAAGCCGCCGGTCGCGGCCACGTCCTCTTCGCCATAGGTCCAGGTGAACTGGCCGTCCGAACCGTCGCCCACCAGGGCGAAGACGCCGTCCGAGTCCCGGACCGTTCCGCCGCCCAGCGGCTCGATCCGGGCCGTGATGGTCGCGCCGCTGAGGTCCTTGGCGTTGCCCTCATCGTCCTCCCAGGTAATGATTTGAGGCGTGTGTCGAGCGCCTTGGATTGCATCGGTCAACATGCTTTCCTCCTAAATCTGACCAGGGCCGCCGGAGCCGGTAACCGAACCCTCGCCCGAAATGCCGGCCACGCGGCCCGGGCCCCCGGTTCCTTGAACCGTTCCAATCATGCCGCCGGCGCATTCCACCCGGCCTGGGCCGCCTGCTCCCTTGATGACCGACGGCCCAATGGTCTGGGTGACCAATATCCCCTCGAACTCGGCGCCGTCTTCACCAAACCCCACGCCGGATTTCACCTCAGCCGCGATCGGAACCACGAACGTTCCAGGGACCGACCCGTTGGAATCCGAGGCCACACCCTCCTCGATGTCGCCAGGGGCGGGTAAGACCAGATTGCCCTCCTTGGCCCCATTATCGAACACTACCTGATCTCGCACATCGTCTTCTGATGGCAGGTCTGGCACAACCGTTGGAACCATCGCATATGTTCCAAGAAACGCCGCTACACCAAGACCGTCTAAATTCAGACCCTCTATCACCTGCGTGTCGTAATCAGTTTTGCTGAGTGTCAGAGTGAAAGGGCCGTATTCCTTCCACCCGCTCACCGATAAGCTATGAAACCAGTAGATCACCAGCTCGTTGGATGATAGAGACCCGGAAGCATCTGTTTCTTTCGTTCCCGTTGGCCAAATGCTCGTGCCGTATTGATCCACAAGATCAACCGTCACACCGGAAAGCGGGTCTCCGTTTTCATCCAATACAACAACATTAAACGTTCTGCGAAAATACAGTTGAAATGCATAGGTGGAAACCAACCCGTTTGGCTTACCTGATGCGCTATTGAAGTAACAGTCATCAAAATATGCCTTGGCATCAGCCGAATCGTACACCACACGAAGATGATTTCCGGTTCCGTCTTCGAGAGAAAATGTCTGGCATCTCTGAAAGACACACCCATCATCTGCCAGGTAACTTCCGTTTAAAGTAGCCAATGTGGTGTATGAAGCCCCATCAGAATCGATAGATATGATATTGGTTAGAACAGACCCATTGCCCACGCCATACAACGCAGTCTTTACCAATACCAAATTGCTTATTTCTAATCCTTGACCTTCCAGGTTCAGGACCCCTACATTATCGAAAAACCCGCCACTAAATGCTCCAATGCTGCCAATTTTTAGGTTCTGCAGGTGCGAAGCATTAAACGCGTTTCCTCCTCCTTCAAACCGAGTATTTAACACCCGTGGGTTGTACAATTCGTCCTTACTACCAAAAACGAGAGAAGGACAACCACGGATACTCAGTATCCTGCAACCGTTTTGAGCAAGCTCGTTCGACCCTTTTACACCAAGTCGGACGTAAGAATCGGCGTGGCTATTGGCATTTGAATAAATTCCAGTGAGGAGACATAGTGTTCTTGAGTGGTCCTCTAATTGAAGCAAATTAGACCCTGTCATGTTAAGATTACCAAGAACAACAAGCATCTCGCTGTCGAAGTAGCAATGATCGCCATAGCCGGCCGCCACTATAGCATCGTATAAGTCCTCGAAGTCGCCAGACCCATAGAAGTCCACATCGATAACCGATAGCTGCCTGTCTATTCCACCAGGAACTTTGTCGGTAGAATTGACCAATAGAAAACTGTCAGTATGTAAGTAATGATCCTGCCCTACATACACGTTAGTTTGTGTGGTAGATAAAGACGACGCCCCAGAACTGTAAAAATACGATCCGGAAAAATCCGTTGGAGATGTCCCAAGATAAACATTGTATCCTTGTGCCCCAGACGCGCCAGTCCAGAATAGCATTATAGCCTGGATTCCATTAACAGTATAAGGCCCAACAATGACAGGATCAGAAGTGTAGAATGGCCAGGCGGATACAAAATTACTGACAGATACTATTGCAATATAATACGTCCCGGCTGGAATATCACCACCACCCAAGACCATCCCAGATACACCAGTCACTCCAGGTAACTCTGATATGGAAACAGTAAACGACATCTATTCCACCAAACTTTCAAGCTCCTTAATGCGACTTTCGATTTGCAACACCCTGTCCTTCTCCGCATAATACGGATGTATAATCTTCCCGTACTCCTCAAGTTCCTCCTTGGTCGGCTCACGTTGCAACGCTTCAAGGCGGAACCTGAGAACATCCAATTCCCGCTTAAAATCGGCCTTTTTCATATGCCGGATCGTGGTTTCCACACATACGATCTCGTTCGGCGTTTCACCCTGGTAGAACGTCTTGCCAGGCCGCCGCGTGTTCGTTGAAATGCTGAGAAGAGTCATTTTCCCCTCACTTATTCTGATGTGACCCTTAGCCACTTTTGCCGGATGCTCGTGGCCTTGAAAATGCGCTCGATCAGGATGCAGGGCTCGTTGGTCCAGCCCGAGCCGTCCTTGCTGGGGCCGTCCTCCAGGGTCAAGAGTCCGGCGTCGCCCGGAAAAACATCCCAACCCACCCAGTACGGCGCCTCGAACTCGACCACGTCATGCCGAAAGGCGCGCAGATCGAGAAAACGATTGATCAGGGCGGCCGCGCTGGCCTCCCGGCCGTCCTGCACATCGGTCAAGGTCCACTCGAACCGAGGCATGGCCCCGTATTCCAGCCTGGAGCGTTTGCACCGGGGATCGTTGCTCTGATCGTAAACCAGGGTCTTTTCCCAGGCGTTGGTCACGTGGTTGGGCGCGTACTTGACCACCAGGTCGTTGACCACGTAGTCCTCGGGTGTCTTGGAAAACGTGGGCCGGCCGTTCACGATGTCCTGATTCTCGATGATCCGCCCGACCTTGGGCGCGCTCGGGGAAAAAGTCCAGACGCCCACCTTGCCGCCGGGCCGCATGACGCGCGCCGCCAAGCACTGCGACAGAATCCGGTCCACCACGTCGGTCCCGCGCGTCGAGCTGTTGACCAGGACCGAAAAATCGATGCCGGGCAGCAGGCCGCGCATGGTCCGCAGGCTGGCCAGGTCCACGTCGTCCGGGTCCAGGGCCGAGAAATTGGCCAGGATGTAGTGCACGATCTCGGCCGGGTGCTCGATCAACCCGCCGGCCGTGCCCGTGAATTCCCCGTTCCCGTCCACGATCCCCTGAATGCTGAACCGGAGCGGCTCCAAACTGGCCTGGTCCCCGGAAAACTGGAAATACGTGCAGGGATTGCCCTGCCCGTCCACGCTTTTGTACACGGTATAATTGGCCGGGTTGATCGTGTTGCCGTCCTTGTCCTTGAGCACCTCGGTCCCGGCGTTGAACTCGGTCTCGCCGCTCAACGTCAACCCGTAGGTTATCAGGTAGCGGTAGGCCCCGCCGTCGTTCACGGCCACGCAGGGCGAGGGCAGGACCGGCGGGTTGTCACCGAACACGATTTGCCCGGACTGGCCCAGAGGCGACTGGCCGGCCCCGCCCGCGGTCCGCGCCTCGGCCCAGGTGTCCTGATCGATCTTGACCGTGGGCAGGGTGTCCAGTTTGGACCGGGCCAGGTCCACCAGGTCAAACGAGTATTTGGTGCGGGTATGGCTCTGCTTCTGAAAGACCCCCTTGAAAATGACGCCGTCGGTGGCGATGTCCTCCCAGGTCAGACCGTCGCACCAGACGCGGATCGTGCCGATGCCGCCATCCAGCCGCCGCCGGACTTCCTCGTCTTGCAGCCGGCGCTTGTTGTCGATGTCGATGGAAATGGACTGGGAACCGTAGCGGAAGGTCCGCAGATCGAACCGGGGCCCCACTTCGAAGGACTGCAAAAACGCGGCCTCGTACCGCCGGTCGTCCCCGGAGGACGGCACCACCAGGTCTTTCGCGGCCAGGCGCAACGTCAGACCCGAGAATTCCAAGTCCAGCAAGAAATGGACCTGGCGCGAGGATTTCAAAATGTCGGAGATGGTGGACATGAGATGCTCCTCTATGCAAGAGTAGGAAACGCATTCTGCAATATTTTTTTAAAAGGGGGGAAGTCATGAATAATCAGCCGGACAAAATTGATGTTTTTGTTGACGCTTCTGTGCTTCAAAATCTTACTTTCCAAATTGTAGCATCAAATCTAGTTGGTCCATATTTGACACTACGGGCTGGTGGCAAATCCCAGGAGGATAGCCTTCTTGAGGTTTTTGGCGCGTGGATACTTTTTCAGCAAAAGCTTGATACCATTCCAAGGCAGCAAGTGGGGTCACCACCAAACAATCAAACATAATTTTTATTTCCATTATTTACCTATTTTCTGGATTCCCGCTTCAATCATGCGGGAATGACGTTGTTTAGTTCCTATTTGTTTGTTCACCATCCGGCCCCTCTCATCGTCACCCCCGCGTGTTTTAAGCGGGGGTCCAGGGGTTTTACCTCCAGCCTCCAGTCGCCGATCTCCAGCCTCACAACACTTCCTCCAGCACCAACGCCACGTCGTCTAATGTTAAAAAAACCGGCAACGCTATCACAACACTTCCTCTAATGTCAACGCCACGTCGTAGCGGTCCAAATACCGGTGTGTCTGCTGGGCGTCGGCCGTGGATTTGACCAGGTGGACGTCCAGAAGGTCGGCGCTGTCCGGGATAAGCACGATATTCCCGCCGCGCGTGAGGTCCAGCAGGCTCAGGAGTTGCGCCCGGGCCGTGTTGTCGGCCACGCCGGTTTCCCAACCCGCATTGCCCACGGCGATTTCCCAGACGTTCTTGGGGCCATGCTGACTGACCGGGATCAATCCGCCGGACACGGTCGTCAGCAGGTCCACGCCAGACCTCCGGGTCAGGCTGAGTCCGGCCCGGATACCCCGGTTGTCGATGGTCACCATGCGCCCCAGGGCCGCGTAACCCACTTGATAAAAACCCTCGGCCGTGTTTTGGGTCTCGATCAGTATGCGGCAGAAGCGGTACACCCCGGCCGTGAACGTGGCCGCCGCCTTGGTCCCGAAAATCTCGAACGTGTCGTCGCCCGCAATGTTGGTCGCGTCCTCGGTGTCAAGAAAGATATAATCGCCGACATTGTCCAGAATGGCCCAGGTGAGCGTGTCGTCCGTCCCGGAGGTCATGCGAAGATACTTGCCCCGGAGTTCGTGATCGGCGTATCCTGCCAGCAGAGCGGCGTCCACAACGGCGTTACCCGAAACGCTGTCCACCTCGCCGCTGTCGTCAATGGTGAAATCCACGGCCTCGTCCACGCTGGGCGAACCCCAGGAGTCCGTGGCGTTCATCTGGAATTTTATTCCCCTGACATTGGTCCCAAAAAATGCGCAACCGTCGGCGAACATGCGGGCGTTGGCTCCCAAATCGATGACCACGGCGTAGTCGGCTGCGTCGTCCACGGTCCGCCACGGCCGGCTGGGGGAGTCCGCGATCAGGTGGGCCATCGAAAACTGGTATTCCGGGGAGATGGTCCAGGCATCCCCGGCGATCCCGGCCGCGCCCTGCCAGACAATATCCGACCCGCAAATCAACCGTTGGGGAATGGCATTGATAGCCGCCGGGCAGGCGTTGCTTGAATAGGTCTCCCAAACGCCTCGCCATCCCATGTAGAGATCGCCGTTGGTGACGTCCGCGTACACGTAGGCGATCATGCGGCCGTCCATCAAGCAGACGTTCGGGTAGCGAAAATCGATGCCCGCGGACGAGGCTATTGTCCCGCCGCTGGTCCAGGTGGCGCCGTTGTCGTCCGAATAGGCGCAGACAATGGTTTGGTCCGTATCGTCATAATAAGCGAATGCCCAGAGGCGCCCGTCGATGTCCCGGACGGCGTTTGGCGTGTAATATTTAACGCCCGAGTAGTCCAGGACCGTGATCGCATCTCCCCAAGTCACCCCATTGTTCTCGCTGATCTTGGCCCGAATCTCGGAGTTGCCCCCGTCTAAATAGGCATAGACGATGACCAGGTCGCCGTTGGCCGCCTGCACGCAGCCTTGGCCCGAACCACAGGTCGCGCTGGCGATGTTGTCCAGCTTGACCCAGGTGAAACCGCCGTTCGAGCTGAGCGCGCCATCCAAGTTGTTCGAGCTGTCCAAACATCCCCCGAACAGAACGCCGCTGGAAAGCTCGGTCACGCCGTACAGGTTCCGCCACGAGCCGTCCAGGACCGTCTCGGTTCCAAACGACCAGGTCAGACCGTGATCGTCGGAATAGACCATGCGCGTATTGAGGAACGCGAGGATGCGGCCCGAGGCTAGCGTCAGCATGGCCTGCGGCTTCCAGATGCTTTCATACATGAGAATGGGGGAGCCCCAAGTCAATCCCCGATCCGAGGAGCGCACGCAGTAGGGCTTGCTGTCCGTACCGTCCCGGTAGGCCGCGATCAAGGTGCCGTCCGCGGCCTGGCAGATGGCCATGCGCTCGCTGGCCACGTCGTTATAAACCGGGTGCCCCGATGTCCAGCTCGTCGCCCGGCCAAACCATGTGGTCCCGCCGTCGTGGGTCCACTTGAACGTGGCGTCGCCCGCGTCGCCGCTGGCAACCAATTCCACTTGGATGTCCCGATCGGCAAAAGTCAGAGCCAGGGTGAAACTCACGCCGACGCCGACCGTGCCGGAAAACGCCGATCCCACGGTCAACGTGCCCGAGGCTTGGTCGAAATCGGTCACGGTCCGGCTCTCGTCACCGCCGCCCAGGTCCAGGGTCACGGTGGCGCCGATGAAAAAATCGTCGCCATAGACCTTGCTCAGGGTCGAGCAGATGACCGTGGTCGTGCTGCCCGTGGCCGTGGTTTCGCCTTGGTACTCGAAATCCTCGGGCGTGCCTTGGCAGAGCAGCCGGAACCTCCCCGAGTCGGCCGCGTCGGGCTCGGGCTGGCCCCAATGGGGCGAGGCCTGGGCGTTGGCCGCGGCCGCGCCGGTCGCATCCTCGGCTCGCAGGAAATGGGCATCGGTCAGGATGTTTTGAGCGAGAAATTGTACGGTCATTTTTTAGTCCCCAGTCTCCAGTCTCCAGCCTGATTTCACGCCGTCAGGGTCGTTCCGGCCAGGGTCACCAGCTTTGTCTCCACCTGCGGGCCCGCGCCGTCCCGGTTGTAGCGGTGCATGCGATCGGCCCACCAGGCGTCCAAGTCCGTGGTGGTGATCACGCCATTGTTGACCAACTGAATAACCGGCGCGGTCTGCCTGGGCATGGAGCCGACCGCCCGCTCGATCCGAGCCAGCCGGCGGTCAAAGGCGCGCTGCTGCGGGCCGTTATAAACGATCTCCCCGGTTTCGACCCATCCGGGCACGGTCACGTCGCCGCCACGGGCGTATTGCACGCCAAAGGCCGCGTCCAGGCCCGCGATGCTATGTGCGATTCCTCCCACACCGCCCACACCCTTACCACCTTCGCCATGCCCGCCCGGCAGAACACCTCCTCCGTTTGGATCGAAATTCATGCCTGGATTCTGTTCAATGTTCGCCAATATGCCTGTGCCCTGAATGGCATAACTGGACGGCATTCCCGTCATCAGGGAAAGCGCCTGCGATTGAATCCAATCCCCGAACGCGTCGAAAGCCCCGGTGATTTTGCCCGCGATCAGGGCCGCCGTTCCCAGCAGACCGCCGCTCTTGGCCAGCGAGATTGCCGCGAACTTTCCGGCGCCGGCCGCGAGTTCGGAAACCTTGATCATATCGCTGTAGGAAAGTGAGTTGCCCCCGCTTCCCCGGATACCAATGGTCGCTATGTCGATCATGGACTCGGTATCGCCGCCAAGGGATGCGCCCACACTGGCATATAAATTGTCCAGCACGCTGGACGATCCTTGACCGGCCAACGCCGAGGCCGTCGCGGATGCGGAATAGGCCGAGGTCTCTTTAATCGACGCCGTGTTCGAGGCCACGTGATAGGTGTTCTCGGCGATGCTGTCCAGGGCATACAGGCTGGCCCGGGTGCTGTTGGCCAAGGTGACCATGCCGGCCGTCATGGTCTGATTGTCAACGGCGGAAAAAATCCGCTCGCCTTGATGGACCAATGCCGTCATGGTCCGAGGCACGTAAGGCGTGCCGGTCTGAAAAAATCCGGAAACAAAGTCCACGGCCTTTTTGCCCAGGTCCACGGCCGTGTCCACGATGGAACCGCCACTATTTCCGCCAAGCAACGACGACCCAAGGCTGACCACGTCGCCGATCAGCCCCCAGTCCCGGCCGCCGCCGGCGATGTCGTAGCCGGTCAAGAGCTGCGCGGCCTGCCGGCCCAAACTGTCGGCCAGGTTGCGCTCCATGCCGAGCAAAAAGGCGTCCCAGTAGTCGCCCAGGTCCTTGAGTTCGCCCCGAAAGGCGTCGAAGAAGATGTCGCCGAAAATGCTGTTCAGGTTGTAGGCGGTCTGGCGGGTGGCCCGCTCCATGTCCTTGAGGAACGAGCGCTGGTAGGCGTCCCCGGCCTCTTCCGAGGCTTGGCGCACATAGACCGGCAGGTCGGCCAGGTCTTTTTCCAGGTTCTCGGAAAAGGCGACCTTTCCCGGCAGGTCCGTGTCCGAGGCGGTTTTGCCATAGCCCTGGAACGTCTCGGCGAATTCCTGGCCCGCCTGCTCGGCCCAGGCCTGATACTCGCGGGTGAGGTTGAATTCGTCGCCCTCTTTGGGAGCGAAAATGCGGTTGAAGAGATCCAGGTCTTCAAAGGCCGTGGCCATGCCGGTCGCGTATTGAGCCAGCCCCCGCATGTTTTCCTGCTCGATTTCGTCCA